>WNFU01003564.1_pt1 | contig 30971 bp, 26 predicted proteins | sample 5400121 | NCBI WGS metagenome assembly WNFU01 (sample SAMN13153360, study PRJNA577476) | soil metagenome | isolation source: 100 cm soil or saprolite under grassland replicate 1 | place: USA:California | collected 2016-06-15
TTCCAGATCAAGGCTAGAATGTGCGGACATACGGGGGCGACCAGGTCTCGACGTGGTCGGTTCTCCGGCAGAGCTGCAAGCGGAGGTCCCCGGTCGGCCTCCTAAAACAACCGGGACACAACGCAAGTGCGAACGACAAACTCGCACTCGCCGCCTAACCTAGTTAGGTGACGCGTCGCTCCGAGCTCGGCCCGTGGCTCGGGTAGCGGCGTCAGAAACGGGCTGGCGCCGAAGGAGAGCCAATCGCCGGAGGCGTGAGACCACAGGATGGCTGGCCCGGCGGCAGGGCGGCTGCACTCCGGCCGTCGGGCGAGAGCAAAGGGCAGCCTAAGCTTGTAGACGTTCTGTCGGTGCGTCCGCGGACGCGGGTTCGATTCCCGCCGCCTCCATCGCTCCTGCAAATCGCGGGATTCAGTCGAGCCGGGAGAGCGAATCGTTCCCCTGGCCCTCTAATTCTTCGGCCTCACGCGCGATCGCGAGCGCCTCCATGGCGCGCTCGAGGTCGCGCTGATCCTGGTGCCCGTAGATGCCCAGGGTCGTCGACAGGTCGCTGTGGCCGAGCGCCTGCGACGCCGCCTCGACGCCGGCGACGCGGCGGAGCTCGGTAGCGAACGTGTGCCGGGCGCGGTGCATGTTCAGACCGGAGCGGACGCCGTGGCCGACGAGGCCGGCCTGCTCGAGCACGAGCAGCGCGAGGCGATCGCGCGACGTCCGTGCGCAGCCGAGAAGCAGCTCGTCGACGCGGGCGGGGAGGAGCGGCGCGGTCTTCCGCGGCGCCCGCGGCCGTCGAATCTTCGACGCGGGCGAGAACGGAACGTGTCCTTCCTCCTCGGCCCAGACCCAGAACGCACGGATCACTGACGTGACCTTGGCGCGGGTGCGGGCATGCCTCATCGCCCAGGTGTCGATGACCTCGCGAAGATCCTCGGTCGAGACCTCGAGCGGATTCCGATCGGCAAGAAGGAGGCTCATACGCGCGAGGACGGCCTCGTAGTCGCGGATCGTCGAGTTCGTCGCGCCGTACTCGTTGCGGAACCAGCGCAGGTAGCGACCGACGAGCTGGCCGAGCGGTGTCTTGCGGTACGACTTGTCCTTCACCGACTCCCGGATGATCCGGGCGGCCTCGCCGAGCGTCAAGCGCGCCGACCGGCCATTGGAGTCGGCTCGACTCATCACTGGGGACGGACAGGTCGGCCGGCGCCCGCGCCGGCGCGGGCAGCGTGTCGTCGAAGAGTGCGAGCTGGCGAGCTGGATCGACCTCGATCCGCACTTCGTTCGCACGGATTGCCACCCTCGCAGGCTGCCAGGGCGACTTGCCAAATCACTGGCCAATAACTTGCCACGCGGCCTCAGCGCAGAGTGCTGCGTCGCGTGATCGAGTTCGAGCGCGAGGCGCTTCCGAGGCGCCGAGCTTGACCCGTGCTGCCACGCCCGGGGCGAATGAGCACTGAGTCGCACCAGGTTCTCCAAGGGCCCCGCAGATCGCCTCTCAGCGCGTCGATTCGGCGGCAGCGACGCTGATCAGCCTGAGAATCGCCCGATCCAGTCCGATCGCATAGCTCGGCCGCCGCATTGCCGCCGCGCAGAGCCCTCCCAGGACGCTCAGACGAGTCGCCGGACCGTCATCAGCAAGCCAACGGGCAACCTCGATAGCCGCGGAGACACAGATGCACTTCGCGAAGTGCGTCCACGAGGACCGGCTGCTCGCCCGACGCCGAGGGAACGCGGCTCATGGTCTTCGTTCCCCGGGTACCCTCGGGAGGCATGGACGAGAGGAAGCCGACCGATCCGGGCGACTTCCACCGGCGACTGTCGGCGGCGCGGTTGCGCGATCCCGAGTTCCGAGCGGAGTACGAGCGCGTCTACGCCGAGATGGTCCGGCAGTTCGCTCCCGCAACCGAGGGCAAGGTCGTGAATCCCGGCAGCAAGCGCCGCGGCAGGCTCGTCTTCGGCGACGACACCGGCCAGTGTCGCTAACTCGTCAGCACTGCTCCCGAGCCCGCGCATCGAATCGCATGCATCTGCGTCTCGCTCCTCATTCGCGTCGCGAGTGTGGCATGGAGGCGATGAACCGTCGCGGAACGTGAACAGCAGAAAGGTTGCTGCCGTCAGAGCGAACGATTAGCCTTCGGATGACGGTGCGGGTTGAGCGGGCGTGTTCAGCTCGTTAGCGGCAGCGCACTGACCGCCTTTCCGATGCAGGTGCCCTGCGCCAAGCCGTTGACGATCGCGGCGCGGAAGTGGATGCCGCCGTAGAGTCGGGACATCGCCGCCTCCTCGGCCGCCTCGAAGAACGAGCCGAACCTGCGTGGGCTGAGACCGCGGCTGTCGTGGGTGTGGTCGACGAACGCGTAGCCGTTGCCGAAGAGATCGGTGAGCGTCTGAAGTGCCGCTGCGGATTGGATCGAGTGTCCCGAGGTGTATTCCGGAAACGGAGGCGTGACCAGGAGCGGCATCCAGCGCGAATCGATCCGCGCGCGGATGTACGTGACAGGCCGGAGCAGGTTGTATTTGTACTTCGCGTGCCAGCAGGCGATGAAGGCGTCGCAGACGGCAATCCCGACCCTGGCATACGTCTCGGCTGCGGTCGCCAACGTGGCGTCTTCGTTCCGCAGCACCTGCGTGGTAATCGAGATCGAGTGCCCTGGCGGGGTCGGAGTCTGTCCGGGGTCGTCCGACCAGAAGCGCGCGATCTCCTCCTGTTCTCGGGTCAGCTCGTTGACCGCCTGGTACACCTCGAGCGCCTGACCGTAGAAGACGGAGGCCGGGTCCTCGGAGTGGGGTGGATGGTCGCCGGGCGGGCAAGCTGCCCCGTTGTCGATCGCGAGGCAACGGTTGGAGCCCCAGTACGGCTGGAGCGCGGGCAGGAACCCGGGCGGGGTCGGGAGCCAGTACCCGGGCCCGACCGGGGCGTCGTAGGTTGGAAAGTTGTGCAGGTAGCCCTCGTGGCCGCCGTCGCGCTTCGACCACTCGAAGAGGGCGGCGGAGACGTCCTGGCCGCGGCGGATCGACCGGGCGGATACGCCGGCCGGCACCCCCGCGCCGATGCGCTCGGCGAAGGAGGACTCGAGCGCGTCGACCGCGGCCAGCTGCTCTGACTGGCCTGTGGGGACGAGGCTTCGGAGGCTGGCGGCGAGAGCAGCGTTGGCCACGAGTGACCAGTCGTAGGTCGCGTTCTTCCCTCCGTGCGGCAGCTCGGGGAAATCGGCGCGCACGTCTGCGAATGAACGGAAGCCGTCCATTCCCGGCACGACCGACTCGTACAGAGCGATTCCCGCGTATGCGAACGCGCGCGACGCGACCGGAGGGCTGTAGCCCGCCGTCGTCCGGACGAGGTCGAGGGCCAGCTCGAACCAGGCTGTGGGCACCTCGGCGTCGTACTGGTCGGCGCCTGGGAACGGCGTTTTCGCGCGCACGGGAGCGGCGCGGGCGCCGAAGATCGTGAGACCGGCGACGGCCGTCCCGGCACGCACGATCAGCTCGCGGCGCGTGAGACCCCGGAGGGCGCCGGAGGGGCGCCCCCTTTCGACTGCTATTTCGCCTGGCGATCCACGAATCGTCCTAGTCGAAGATCGCGATCCACCAGTACGCCGGCCCGCCGATCGGCTTGCTGATCTGGTCGGGCAGCAGCGCCGGATCGAGCGCGCCGTGCGGCGCGACGGCCAGGTGCACTTCGGCTGTCAGCGGCTCGAGCAACATGCTGCCACCGAACGGAGCAGTGTTCATCGAGACGTGGCCGCTCAGGGTGAGGTTGGGGCCGCCTTCGATGTGGCCGGCGACATTGAACACTCCACCGCGAGCGGGCGTGGCGACTCCGAGATCGTCGCTGTTGCAGGGGACGCTGCAGAGCTCGGGGAAGTTGAACACGAAGGCCCAGAACGAGAAGGCCTCCGGATGGCCGGGAACGGCGGCCGGGAACGGGAACGGCGCCGTCTGGGCCGGGGGATACAGGTACGTCCCCGGCGCAGGCGTCGGCATGCTGAGCCTCGCCGACAGTCCATTCTCTGACCGCTGCAGCGTCGCGCCGTCGGCCGACACGACCGGCCCCGCGGGCCCCTGCCCGATCACGTCGCTCGTCTCCGTCGTCACACCTCCTGCTGCAGGCGCAACGAATCCAAGCGCAGCCAGCATGAGCACGCCAAAGACTTGACTCAGTAGTCGCTTCTTCATCTCACCCTCCTGTCGGATCGGGGTCTGTGTCATCGCGACTTCCGCGCGAGTCTCGCGCGGTCGCCTTTGCGCGCACGTTGCTTCGGCTTTGCGCCCTCGAGTCCTAGACTGGACAGGCGAAAGGGGGTGCTGTGAGCAGGATCGAGTTCCGGGTCCTGGGGCCGGTCGAGGTCGTCCTCGACCGGGCGGCGGTGCGTATCGGATCGCCAACGCAACGGACGCTGCTCGCATTGCTCCTGATGCAGCCGAACGAGCTTTTGTCTACCGACCGAATCGTGGACGCGCTGTGGCGCGACAACCCCGCGGAGGGCCGCCGGAAGCTCTGGTTCCACGTCTCAAAGCTGCGGGGGATCCTCCAGCGCGGTGGGTTGCAAGGCGTTGCGGACGAGTTGCTCGTGACGCGCCCGACGGGATACATGCTGCGCATCGACGCCGACCGGCTCGATGCGAGCCGCTTCGAGCGGCTCGTCAGTTCCGCACGCTCGGTCCGCGAGGAGAATCCCGCGCGCGCGGCCGAGCTGCTACGAGAGGCGCTCGCGCTTTGGCGCGGTAAGCCGTTCGAGGACGTCCTCCACGAAGACTCTGTCTCGTCGGAGGCGGCGCGATTGAACGAGCTTCGTGTCGCTGCCCTGGAGGAGCGCGTCGAGGCCGATCTTGCCTTAGGTGGAGGCGGGGAGCTGGTCTCTGAGCTCGCGGCGTTGGTGGCGGCGCACCCGTTCCGCGAGCACTTGCGTGCGCAGCTCATGCTCGCCCTCTACCGCGCGGGCCGGCAGGCGGACGCGCTCACGGCTTACGGTGAGGCGCGGCGCACGCTCGTCGAGGAGCTCGGGGTGGAGCCGACCGAGGGGCTGAAGGAGCTCCAGCGTCAGATCCTCGTCCACGATCCCGCGCTCGACCGCCCGCGCCGCGGCGAGACTCCGGTGCCCGTGGCTCCCGCCGTCTCCGTCGTTGCCGAGGCACCGATTCCGCGAGAGGAGCGGAAGGTCGTGACCGTTTTGTTCGCCGACCTCGTGGACTTCACGGCGACCGCCGAGCGACTCGACCCGGAGGACATCCGCGCCTTCCTGATGCCGTACTACGGCCACATTCGGGCCGAACTCGAGCGCTTCGGCGGCAGGGTCGAGAAGTTCATCGGCGACGCGGTCATGGCCATCTTCGGCGCCCCGATCGCGCACGAGGACGACCCGGAGCGAGCCGTCCGCGCAGCGCTCGCGATCCGCGACTGGCTCGCCGAGCAGGAGGGGCCTCAGCAGGCGCGGATCGCCGTCGCGACCGGCGAGGCGCACGTCGCTCTCGGTGCCCGCGCAGCGGAAGGGGAGCCGGTGGCCGTGGGCGACGTCGTCAACACGGCCGCGCGCATGCAAGCGGTCGCGCCCGTCAACGGCGTCCTCGTCGGCGAGCAGACATTCAGAGCGACGAGCCACGCGATCGAGTACCGAGAGGTAGAGCCGGTCACCGCGAAAGGGAAGAGCGAGCCGATCAGGGCCTGGGAGGCGATCCGGGCGCTGGCGCAGCCCGGCATCGACCTCTCGCGGCACCGCTCACCCTTGGTCGGCCGCGAGCGCGAACTGGCCGCTCTGCAGGAGCGGCTCGCTTGGGCCGCCTCGGAGCGCTCGCCTCAGCTCGTCACGATCCTAGGCGTCCCCGGGATCGGCAAGTCACGGCTCGTCTCTGAGCTCCAGCAAGCGGCTGCTCGGGGCGAGGAGGCTCTCACGTGGCGTCAGGGCCGCTCGCTCCCCTACGGCGACGGTGTCAGCTTCTGGGCGCTCGGACAGATCGTGAAGGCAGAGGCGGGGATCCTGGAAAGCGACCCGGTCGGGGAATCCGAACGCAAGCTTGCGAGCGCGGTGGAGCGCGTCGTCGATGATGCTGTCGAGGCGCAGCGGATCGCAAGCTCGCTGGGCGTCCTCCTCGGGCTCGGCGGCGGGGAGGCCGGCGTCGGCGACCGCCGTGCCGAGACGTTCGCCGCCTGGCGCGATTTTGTCGAGGCGCTCGCAGACGAGCGTCTGCTCGTCCTCGTCTTCGACGATCTGCACTGGGCGGACGAAGGCCTCCTCGACTTCGTCGACGAGCTCGTCGACCGCGTCAGCGGCGTGCCGCTTCTGGTGGTCGCGACGGCGCGGCCGGAGCTGCTTCGGCGCCGGACCGGCTGGGCTGGCGGCAAGCCGAACGCGGTGACGATCTCGCTGCCGCCGCTGTCTGACAGCGAGACCGCTCGTCTCGTCGCCGCTCTCCTGGAGCAGCCGCTGCCTCAAGCCGAGGCGCAGGAGGCGTTGCTTGCGCGGGTGGGCGGTAACCCGCTCTACGCGGAGCAGTTCTGCCGCATGATGCTCGAGAGGGGTGGTCTCCACGAGCTGCCCGAGACGGTGCAGGGGATCATCGCGGCTCGACTCGACGGGCTCCCCGCCGAGCAGAAAAGGCTGCTGCAGGACGCGGCCGTCATCGGCAAGGTCTTCTGGGCGGGCGCCCTCGAGGCGATCGGTTGTGTCTCGCGCGGGCGCGCAGAGGAGCTGCTGTACCCGCTCGAGCGCAGCGAGTTCGTCACCCGGGCGCGGCGTTCGTCGGTCGCAGGGAGCACCGAGTACGCCTTCCGCCACGACCTATTGCGCGACGTCGCGTACGGCGAGATCCCACGCGCCGGCCGGGCGGAGCTGCACCGCCTCACGGCTTGGTGGATCGAGTCGCTCGCACACCCGGAGGACCACGCCGAGCTGCTCGCCCACCACCACGTCGCTTCCTTGGAGTACGCACACGCCGCGGGCGATGACGCCGCCGGTCTCGTGAAGCCTGCCGTCCTCGCCCTCCATCGCGCCGGCCTCCGCGCGATCCGGCTCTCGGCGAACGATCGCGCGGTCGAGTACCTCTCCCGCGCGATCGATCTCGTGGAGTAGCTCGAAGAAGACGATGAGCGCAGCCGGACGGAGGCCGAGCTGCAGATGCAGCTCGGGACCGCGCTCTGGGCGGTCAAGGGAGCCAGCGCGCCCGAGGTGGAGCGGGCGCACGCGAGGGCGATCGACCTGATGATCGCGGGCGGTCCCGTGGCCGAGGACTTTCCAGCCCTTTTCGGCCTCTGCCTTTTGAACACCGTGCGCGGCAACTTCGACCGGTCGACTCGTCTTGTCGAACAGATGAAGGAACTAGCTTCTCAGGGCGACGAAGCGATGCGGCTGCAGTCCCTTCACTCCAGCTGGGCGTACGCGCTGCTGAGCGGCCGGATCGATGAGGCTGTCGCGACGGCCGACGAGGGCCTCTCGATCTACCGCCCCGAGGCCCACCATGCGCTCTCTTTCCAATACGGCAACCACGACCCGGGTGTGTGCGCATTGACGTTTCGAGCCGTCGCGGCAGCGCTACGCGGCGAATCGCTGAGGGCGGTGGCGCAGCTGCGCGAGGCCATCGATCTGAGCGAGACGCTCGGCCACCCGATCAGCCGCGTGCACCCGCTCTCGTGGCTTCCCGTCGTCCTTTACATCAACGGCGATGTGGACGGCGTCGTGCTCGAATCGGAACGCGCATTGGCCGCGACCGGCGAGCTCGTTTACCCGATGCTGTCCGGCATCGTCCGCGCGATGCGTGTCTGGGCGCTCTCGTGCCGCGCGCGATACGAGGAGGGGATCGCCGAGCTCGAGGGAGCGCTCGCGGACCAACTGAACATGGCGAACAATGTCTTCGCTGTTCTCATCGGCACTGTCCTCGCGGACGTGCATCTCCGCCTAGGGCGGCGTGAAGCCGCCCGAGCTGTCCTCGACGACGCGCGCGCGCTCACGGATTCGATGAGGACGTATTTCTACGAGCCCGAACTCCTCCGGGTCGAGGCCGAGTCGTTTCGTCTGGAGGGGTCCGAGGCCGACGCACGACGGCTCTTTCTCCGCGCGATCGAAACCGCCCGAGAGCACGGGTCCTGGGCCCTGGCGGTGCGCGCGGCAGTCCAACTCGTGCGAACCTCAGAAGTTGAGCACGAGGCTGATCTGAAGTTGCTCGTCGATCTGTGCGACCGGCTTCCTCCCGAGAACGACACCGACTACAGACGTGAAGCGGAAGTCCTTCTCGCCCGGACGTTCACGACGACGTAGGTCTGCTGCAATAGTCGGCCGGGAGACGTTGAACAACGGCGACGATCCCGTCCCGCTCACGCGAGGCGGGGAACGCTCTCATAGCCGATCGTTCCGTCCGCAGGGGAACCTTGCGCGGGTTCGATTCCCGCCGCCTCCACTTTTCCCCGCTATCGGCGCTTTTTCGATCGGAACGATTCGGTCGAAAGGGCGTCGATCGGAATCGTTGTCCGCACGGCGCTGTGGAGGCTCGCAACTGAGACAATCAATCTGCTGACCGTCCCACCGCATCGATGACCACGCGAATGTCGTCTTCGCGTCGGACGCCTTCCTCGTGCGAGAGGAACGAGAGCAGCCTCAGCGGTAGCTGTTCGCGAGCCGCCGCGAGCGCTTTGTGGTGCCCGTCCAACAGGTAGTGCGCGAGGCACCAGTGTTCCGTGACAGCCGGGTCGCCCTCCCAGTCGGCCGGCTGCTTCACGTCGAGGACGGAGATTGCGAGCGCGGTGGGACGTTCACCGTCGCGCAGGCGCTCGCGGTATTCCGCGACCGTCTCTTCGTCCAGGCGGGCGCTCGGCACGAGCGGCACCAAGAACTCGAAGAACTGCCGCCGGCTTCCCAGCAGCAACGACGACGTGCGGTAGTACTCGGTTTGCGGATCGTGCGGCTTACCCACGGCCGGGTCGATACCCCACAGCGCCAACTGCGCGTGGCTGAAGTAGTCGGCGGGATCTCCAGGCTGGACTAAGTCAGGCCTGAGCTCGGTCAGCATCGCTCGGTACCGGCCCGCCGGGAGCGCCGTTGTGACGCCACCGAGCAACTCACCCTCAAGATCGCGGACACCCGCGCGTAGGCGAGCTGCCACTCCCTTGGGCGAGACCTTGTCGGAGTGGTTCTCAAGGCGCTCGAAGAAGAACTCGCAGGTATCGCAAACGTTCCCGATGTGAAAGGCATCCTCGCCCCGGAGCACGAGGTAGCGATCGAACCTGGGATTCATGTCGGGACCGCGAGTATCGAACGCGAGCGGCGACATCGAGTTCGTGACGGAGACCTCGGTCGTCTGCAGAAGCGTGCTCATCGATTCGATCGGAGTCTCACTCGCCCCAGACTCTCCGCAGCTTCGCCTCGAGGTCGGCGGGCGAGCCCTGGACGTAGATGTTCGCGGACGTGCTGACGTCGGCGTGGCCGAGGAGTTGCTGCGTGGCGTAGATGTCGCCGGTCGCGAGGTAGAACTCGGTGCCCGACGTGTAGCGGGCGCCGTGCATTTTCTTGCCGTGCGTCGTTCCCTCGTCGACGACGCCGGCGCGTGTGAGGCAGCGGTACCACCAGCGATGGAGCGCCGGTCCGGAGAGCGGCTTGCGGCGGTTCTCCCAGATCACCGTCCCCTTCGGACCGCGCTTCTGCGGGTAGAGCAGGTGCTCGGCCGGGTCGCGCCGGAGGGAGAGCTCAGCGATCTCCTGGCGGAGCTCCTCGGTCGGAATCGGCGTGTGGCGGATCCTGCCGCCCTTGCCGTGCACGCGGAGGCGTCGGCGGCCGAGGTCGAAGTCGCGGTAGCGGATTGCGGCGAGCTCGCCCTTGAGGAGGCCCATGAGGAAGAGCAGCTTGAGCGCGACGCGATCACGCAGCTCGGGCTGCGCGGCGACGATCCGGACGACGTCGTCGGCCGAGAAGAGCTCGCGTTCGACGTCGCGCAGCCGCGGCGAGCGGATCGGGGCGACCGGGTTGCCCTGGAGCTTGACTCGGCCTGCGCCCACTTGAAGAACGACATCAGGACGGCGCGTACCTTCTTGCGCGTGCGCGGCGCCGCGTCGCCCCAGCACTCGTCGATGAACGCGCGCAGACGCGTCGTCCCGTCCGGCGGCTCGAAAGCGGCGAGCTCGAGGTCGGCGTGGTCGATCGCGAGCTTGGCGAGGATCGCCTCGTAGTCGCGCAGCGTCTCGACGGTCGCGCCGTACTCGTTTCGGAACCAGCGGATGAAGTGCGCGACCTCGAGGCCGACGGGCGTCGACCGGTAGGACTTGTCCCTCACGGCCTCCCGGATGATCCGGGCCGCCTCGCCCAGCGTCAAGCTCGCGTGCCGGCCTTTCGAGCGCCGGGAGCCGTCGCCGTTGACGGCCGGCTCCGTCCGCGCCGAAGCGGCGACGGCCGGCACGTCGCCGAAGAGCGCGAGTTGAGACACCGGTTCCTCTCGGTCGTGTGGGCGCAGTGCGCGAAGCTCGCCGCGTGGCATCAACACGAGTGTGAAAGGGGGGAGGTCCCCAAAACCTCCCCCGCCGGCTCCCCCAGCCGTCCGCGGATCCGCGGGCATCGCTCGAGGATGCGCTCAAACTGAACGATCGACTGGTCTCGGGACGTACTCCAAGGCCCGGAGATCGCCTCCGAGGGCCTCGATTTCGGGCGGAGAGGTGCTGATTGGCCGGCGCCGCGTACGTGCGTAACGACGACGCCATGTGCGCGGAGATGGAAGGCGCGTCCCTAGCGCCGACGACCGCAGTAGCGAGGGAGATACAGATGCATCATTGATGCGCACGACCTCCGTTGCTGCCGCCAGGCCTCGACATGGAGCCTACGGGCGAATCGGTCGAAACGATTGACGACACTGCGCAACTGTTCCGATCCGAGACTCGACGCGGATCGTGGCACCCGGCAGCCTGCCATGCCGCTCCCAAGCACCGGTCGTCCGGCTCGCTCCATAGAGTCTCCCGAACCGCTATGGCCGGGCGCACGCAGGAAGCTCTCTACTCCGAGATCGATCTCGAACTCTCGTGGTCGGAAACGGAACTGCCTCAAGTTGAGAGAACGAAGCATGTCCACGGCCTTCACCCGTACCTGGGCAAGTACGTTCCCCAGCTCGTCGAGATCTTCCTTAAGCGGTACTTCCAGGCCGGCGCCCGCGTGTACGACCCTTTCGTAGGGTCGGGCACGACGCTCGTGGAAGCGAACGTCTTCGGCGCCGATGCGATCGGGTGCGACATCTCCGCCTTCAACTGTCTCTTGAGTCGCGTCAAGACGACTCCGTATGCACTAGGCGCTCTGGAGATGAGCCTGCGGGCCGCGGCTGAAGAGGCTCGGCAAGCCGGACCAGCGCCTACGGAAGGGGCCAGCGAGTGGCTCCAGCGGTGGTACGCGCCGCGGGCTCTCGGCGAGCTGTTGCAGTACTACGCCATCGCGTCTGAGCGGCTCAACGACCCTGCATGGGACGTCGCAAGGATCATCCTCTCGCGCGCGGCACGGTCTGCCCGGCTGACGACGCACTTCGATCTCGACTTCCCCCGAGCTCCGACCACAGCCGAATATTTCTGCCACAAACACAAGCGGATTTGTCGCCCCGTCGAAGAGGCCGAAAAGTTCCTCTCGCGCTATACGGCAGACACGATCCGTCGGTTACGTGCCTTTGCTGGGGTTCGGACGAGCGGAGACGTCGAGGTTGTGCACGATGACGCACGGGAGTTGCGTCTCGCATACAGGCCCGACGGAATCATTACGTCACCGCCGTATCCGGGTCTGATCGACTACCACGAGCAGCATCGGTATTCATATGAGCTTTTAAACCTCAGGGACCGCCGCGACGCGGAAATCGGTGCGGCGTCGGAGGGCACGAGCAGTCGTGCGCTGGCCGCGTACGTTGCCGATATGACAGCGGTGTTCGGTAACGCGGCGGATCAGCTGAGAAGGGACGCGCCGATCGTGATCGTCGTCAATGACTCGCGACGTCTGTATCCGGCCATTCTTCGTGACGCAGGACTTCGGCTTCAGGACACGGTCACGCGGCATGTCAACCGCCGCACTGGCCGTCGAGCCGGCGAGTTTTTCGAGAGCATCCTAGTCTGCCGTGTCGGTACCACCGCCTAATCGAGCGCACCTAAACCAGCGTGTGCAGGCGATCCTGGGCGTCCCATCTCCGACCGCCTCAGCGATCGTGCAAGCGTTCGATGACGTTGTCGCCAAGCCACTCCAAGCCAACCTGTCTAAGAAGAAGGGGCGCGACCTCGCCAAGCGTAACCCGATGATCTACACGGCTCGCGGGACAACCACCGTGTACGAATGGGTTGATCGCGCGCTCGAGGACTGGGAGACATCAGCGATCGAAGGTCACGTCGGAACATGGATGGAAGAGGTTGCAAGGATCGTAAGTGGTGGCATCAAGCCCGGAAGCGGGGTCGACCTGCAAATCGAACGACCTGGGACTCCGCCTGTTACGGAGCTCTACGCGATCCAAGCTGCGCCGAACACGAAGAGCGCAGGTGGGAGTCGCTCCGACGTCGACTCCTTACGGCGCGCTGCCGGCGCGCTGCGTGCGGGAAGACGGGTCGTGGAGCAGTACGTCGCTGTGCTCCATGGGCGGAAGAAGACTGCTGCGTTGGGAACCGACCCGAACATAACGAAGCTTGCATCGGACGAATTTTGGGAGAAGGTCAGCGGGATCCCAGACTTCAGGGCGAGGCTGCTTGAGGCGTCGACTGTCCTTGCTGCCCTGTTGGCTGGACGCGCAGCGAAAGAGGTAGCGCGAGTGAAGACCGAAGCCGCCGCAGTCTTCGGAGATGCCCAAGGCAACTTGCGCCTTGACGTTCTCGCTAGTCCACCTTCAGGCCGTCAGGTTCGCCCCAAGAGCGACCCCTCTCAGGGATCCGGCGCTTGACCGCGGCTAAAAACGCACAGGCAGCCGGTCGACGAGCTTGCGGCGAAGGCAGCTGCGCTCCTCGACTTGTTTTGTGCCGTCGAGGGGGAGCGGATCGAGAATTCCAAAACGGTTACAGGGCAGTCGACTCGTGGGTCGCCGGCGTTTTAGCTGGCCGACGCATAACTTAGGATCCTCGCCTTGGCCGTTACAGAGCAGCCAGTGCCGGTTCCCGCTTTCTGGCCGCCCGCGAGCGAGCTGTCGGCTCGCAGCGGCGGTGACACTCTCGTCTTCTTGCCGGACGACGTTCGGGACCTGGACGGACAGCTCACGGCGAGCTTTAGAGAATCCGCGCAGAACCTGTCAGTTCGTGCTCGCTCGGAAGGGATCGAGGTTGAGTTCGTCTCACCAGCCGACGCCACGCGCGGCATGTATCGAGAGCGCGCTGCCGATTGGGTACTCCCGTGGATCCTCAGCCTCCCTACCGGTGTGGCGATCGGCTTGGTGGTCAACGAAATCCAACGAATGATCGACCGCGCGCGCCCAAGCGACGGCGCCGCCCACCATTCGCTTCCGTGAGGTAGCGATCGAGGACGGCCGCACGGTCGCGCGCGAATTGACAGGGCCTGCCCACGAGTTAAGGGACATGCTCGCCGGTCGGCTCGAGCGGGGACCGTCGTCGAGCGGCGATGACTGACCTGGCGAACTGCGACGACGACGACGAGGACGAGGACGAAGGTCTCGTCATCAGCGGATACGTGGCGTACTACGAGCCGCTTCGATCTGCTCGCGAGTACATGCAGGAAGCGGCGAAGCTTGAAGCGGACGCGCACGCGGATGCGAAGAGCCACGAGAAAGAGCAACTCCTACGCGCAGCAGTCGAACAGTACGTCAATGCCTTCTTGGTCGACCGTATTGGGCATCAGTCGGCGTTCGCTGCTGCTCACCGGTTAGGCCGACAGCTCCTTGAGGAGTTCGGATGCCCTTACGAGCTCGATGCGGATCGAACGTCATGGGTTCTCAAGTGCGGCATCCATGCTCTCCACAGCCGAGTGGGCTTGAGTCCGGGCGGGCCAACCCTCGGTGAGTGTTCGATCTGCGGAGCCGCCGATTTCGAGTGCGAGCATTTGAATGGCGAGATCTACGACGGCGAGGCGTGCTTCAGGCTCATTACGCGCTGGGATCTACGGGAGGTGAGCCTGGTGACTAGGCCCCACGATCCGCGTTGTTACCGACTCGACGAGGTCGTGTCCGTACGGAGCGCCGAACGTGCGAGGGGTCGGCCACTCCTGCCGAACGAAGTCCCCGTCTGCACGCACTGCGGTGGGTGTAAGGGCGCCGCATCTGAAACGGACCTTCGTCCCGAGACTTGGGAGACGCCGCCTTCCGGTCCAGACGCGACCGTCGATTGAAATCTTGCGCGGGTTCGATTCCCGCCGCCTCCATCATCGCTGCAAATCGCGGTCTTTTCGATGGGCATCGAATTCCGGTCCGATCTCCGCTCGCGCATGGGCGAGGGAGACGAACCTCTGGCCGCGGTGCTCGCCAGGCTCTAGTCTCTGCGGGAGAGCCCCAGCGAGAGAGCGAAAGGCCGGAGTTGAGGGGACGGACGTATCGCGCACTACTCGCATCGTTGGCGACGGGAAGCTGCGTGCTCGCCATTGTCGTCCAGCCGAGTGCGCTCGGCTCGCCCGAGGCGCAGTCGGGCGGGATCGTCCGCATCAGCCTCGCCCCCCAGTCAGGGCTTGACTACATCGATCCGGCGCTCTCTTACACGGCTCCCGGATGGGCGCTGCTCGACACCGTCTGTGTGCGGCTGATGGCCTATCCCGACAAGCCGCCTCCGGCGGCGTTCAGAGTTCAACCGGAGGTGGCCGCCGGCTTTCCGAAGGTCTCGCGCGACCTCAAGACGTACACGTTCACACTGCGCCGGGGTTTTCGGTTCAGCGACGGCAGTCCGGTCCGTGCGAGCGCCTTCGCCCGCGCGATCAACCGCACCCTGGCCCCCGCGGTCAAGTCGCCGGGTGCCGCGTTCACGCGAGACATCGTCGGCGCCACGGATGTCCTGGCAGGGAGGCGCACAGCGGCAGCAGGCGTCGTCGCACGGGGCAACACCCTCGTCGTGCGGCTCACCCAGCCTGCGCCCGACTTCGCCGCACGAACGACGCTGCCCTTCTTCTGCGCGGTGCCGCCGGCGCTCCCGGCCGAGCCCGAGGGAGCTGGCGCGTTCCCCGGTGCAGGCCCGTACTACGTCGCCGAGTATCGTGCAGGCGAGCGCGTCGTCATCCAGCGCAATCGTTTCTACGGCGGCAAGCGACCTCACCATGTCGACGGCTTCGATGTCGATCTGCGCGCGGCGTCACCGACGGACATGATCCAGCGCATCGATCGGGGCGAGGCGGACTGGGGTCACACCCTCGCCGGGATCTACCTCGATCCGGCCCTTGCGCTCGTGGACAAGTACGGCATCAATCGATCGCGGTTCTTTCTGAAGCCGGGACTCACCCTGCGCATGTTCGCGTTGAACTCCACGCGACCGCTCTTCCACGGCAACCCGGGCCTGCGCAAGGCCGTCAACTTCGCCCTTGATCGGAAGGCGCTGCAGGCCACATCCGGTGGACCGCTCGCCGGCGCGGTCACCGACCAGTACCTTCCGTCCGCCCTGCCCGGGTTCAGGGACGGCGACGTCTACCCGCTCGAGCGCGCGGATGTGCAGCGAGCCCGGGAGCTGGCCCGTGGAAATCTGCGCGGCGGCAAGGCGGTGCTCTACACGACCGATGTCCCGGTCGCCTACGCGCCCGCTCAGCTAGCGAAACAGCAACTCGCGGAGATCGGGCTCGACATCGAGGTGAAGGCGCTTCCCCTCCACCTCGCCAGCGCGGCGTATCTCAACAGACTCGCCGTTCGCGGCGAGCCGTGGGACCTCGCACTCGTGCTCTGGACGCCCAACCTCCCGGATCCGTACGCGTACCTCAATCTGTTGCTCGACACGCAGTTCATCGGGGGCACGAACCTCATGGGATTTGCATCGAGGGCATACGACGGGAAGTTGCGCCGCGCCGCCATGATGCCGCGATCTGGTGAGCGCGACCGCGCCTACGGCGAGCTCGACATCCGGCTGGCCCGTGATGCCGCTCCGCTCGCCGCGCTGAGCATCATCAACGAGGCCACGCTCGTCTCAAAGCGCGTCGGTTGCATCGTGTTGAGGCCTGTGCTCGACCTGACGGCCGTCTGCCTGCGGTAACGGTGCGGCTAGCGAGCCTGGACGGCCACCCAGACCAGGCCTGCGGCGACGACGATTCCAGACGGCGCGCTGCCGACCCGAATCGTGCTCACGACCGCCTTCGTCTTCGGGTCGATCCGAGACACGGTTCCGGCAGCGGTGTTCGCCACCCACACCGCACCCGCACCGACCGCAACCGCGGTCGGCCCGTCGCCGACGGGAATCTGAAACGGGGATCTCGAGCCTGCGTCGATCCGCGTCACGACGTCGTCACCCGTGTTGGCGACCCAGATCGCACCTTCGTCGGCTGCCATTCCGCTCGGGTTGCGGGCGACGCTGATTGGCATCTGCACCGGCCCTTGCTCGAACGTGTTCGGGTCGAATCGGAGCACGGTCGAATCTCCTGAATTCGAAACCCAGATCGACCCGCTTTGGACGACGACTGCCACCGGCCCCGCGCCGGCAAGCGCCAATCCCATTCTGCGGCCGGTGGCCGCGTCGACGCGCGCGAGCGTCGAGTTCCCGAAGACCGCCCACACCGAGCTGCCGGCCCAGGCGACGCTGCCCGTGGGGTAGTAGAGCGACTTGCCGGTGATTGGCACCGTCTTCGTCACCTGGCCGTGGTTGAAACGAGGGTCGACGCGTGCCAGCTCGCCGCGAATGCCGTATGCGACCCACAGTGAACCTGCACCCCACGCGAGCCCGGTGGGAGTCGCCCCGAGCGTGATTGTCCGAACGAGCCGTCTAGTGGCAGGATCGATACGGCTCACCGTCCCGTCGTCGAGGTTCCCGACCCAGAGCGACCCTCCCCCGAGTGCGATCGGGCCCGGGCGGATCCCGACGCCGAGCCCGGCCACGACTCGATCCGTCTTCGGGTCGATGATGGCGAGGGAATTCGGAGGAACGACGATCGGCGCGGGACCGTCACGGATCGAGAGCGCCCCCGCCGCCGCCGCGAGAAGGCCAAGGGCGGCGGCAAGCAGCACCGCCCAGCGTCGGCGCAATCGCGGGAGGCGACGCTCCCGCCGGGACGGCTGCGGCGCGAGCTCGGGGGCACCGTCCGGAAACAGAACCGTCACGGAGCCGAGATCGCCCTCGCCAGGCTCGGACGCCGCCGTTCCGGCCGCGGGGCGCCGGCCGGCCGGCCTCCCTATGAGCGACTCGTCTTGTCGCAGGATGGCGGCCTCGAGGTCTCGCAACTCCTGGCCCGGCCGCAGGCCCAGCTCCTCGCTGAGCGCGTGGCGAGCGTATTGGTACGTCTGCAGTGCCTCGGCCTGTCGTCCAGAGCCATAGAGGGCGATCATCAGCTGGGCGCGAAGTCGTTCCCGGTAGGGATGCTCGGCGACGAGTGCGTCCAGCTCGGAAACGAGCCCGGCGTACCGCCCGAGCGCGAGATCCGCGTCGATTCGCTCTTCGAGCACCTCGAGCCTTAGTTCCTCGAGCTGCGCCACGGCGGTAATCGAGAACGGCTCGCTCTTGAGCTCGGCCAAAGGACTGTCGCGCCAGAGCGAGAGCGCCTCGGCCAGGAGCACCGCACGACGTTCGTTGTCGGTCGACGCGCGCGCCGCCGCGCGCAGCTCGTCGAAATGAGCGAGGTCGAGCGCGTCGGGCTCGACATCGAGGACGTAACCGGGGGCGCGCGTGCGTAAGGCTTCGCCGTCGCTGCCGAGCGCCTTCCGGAGGCCGGCGACGTACACCTGCAATGCGGAGCGTGCGCTTTCGGGCGGTGAGTCGCCCCAGAGCTCGTCGATCAGCCGCTCGGTCGCAACGACGCGATTTGCATTGAGCAGCAGCAGCGCGAGTACGGCCCGCTGCTTCCGCGGGCCGAGGTCGAGCCCGACGCCGTCGCGCGACGCCTCGAGCGGTCCGAGCACACGGAACTGCAGTCCTCGCCGGCGTGTCACGACTGCCCCATACGACTGGACGCGGGTCACTGCTCACGATTGTAGGTCGCGTTTGGCGCGAATTTGGGCGTTATTAAGGGCCGAGGAGGAGCGTCGGCACGACATCGATCCGGAGGTGAAGCAAATGAGCACGATCGTTCGTCTCGCATTCGCCGTGACAGTCCTCGTCGCCGCCGTGAGCGGTGTCGCGTTGCGCGCGGCATCGGGGGCGCCGGCCGCGGCAAAGCCGTTCGCGGCGACTTTCACCGAAAGCGCCGCGTCGATTACCAACCGCATCGCCGACCTCGGCGTCTTCCAACTGATCAATACGGGCAGCGGCACGGTAGACGGGTACGGAGCCGCAACGATCGTCGTCGGGGTCACGCAGGACCGATCCGTCGAGCCCTGCGGCCCGGGGAGCTGGACCAACGCCGGGGTGCGGCGAATCGTCGTCGACGCCGGAGTCCTGGTCCTTCGCGGATCCGCGTACGCGTGCCAGACCGCCTCCGGCCCAATCGCCACCGAACGATGGACGGTCGACGGCCCGTCGAGCACAGGAGTGTTCGCCGGCGCGCGTGGCAGCGGCGGGGGAACGGTGAACCTGACGACGCACACGTCCACGCTTTCGGGGAAGCTGAAGCTCGCTCATCAGGACGGCTGACAACACGAGCGGGTTCCATCCGGCCGTTTCGGATTCTCGGCGCCGTCGTGCTGACGGCGCCGAGACCGAGCCTGCTCAGGCATCTTCGTAAGCTTCGCGATCGTGAAAGTGACGGTCGCCCCGGGTCGAGGCCGCGCGACGGTGCTCGCGCTCGTCGTTCTACCTGTCTGGCTGGTGGCCCGCGACGCTGCTGACATACCGGCGATCGCGGCGGACGAAGTCTCGTTCGCCGGATGAGAACGCGAAGCTGAGCGGAACCTTGCGCGGGTTCGATTCCCGCCGCCTCCATCAAGGTCTCGCTCTCCAAGCTGCTGGCTAAGTTCGGGGAGACGGTTCCCAGAAGCCTTGGTGCACCTCACGGGCCTGGTCCTCGAGGATTGGCCCGTGGACCTCGACGTTGCGCCCGCCCCTGGCGAACAGCTCGCGGCACGACAGCGCCAATGTCGAGTCTCCCTGCTCGTCGTTCACGATCGCCTGGAGCGTCTCGCTGCTCAACGCATAGACGACGCGTCCGATCCCGGTCCAGTAGATGGCGCCTGCGCACATCGCACACGGTTCGGTGCTCGCGTACAGCGTGCAGCCATGCAGGAACTGAAGGGGGAACTCGCGGCAAGCGGCATGCACGAGGTTGAGCTCAGCGTGGCCGAGCCAATCTTCCCCGGCTACAGCCGTGTTCTCTGCCTCGAGGACAACATTGCCGTCTGGGTCGACGAGGAGGGAGCCGAAAGGATGATTCCCCTTCTCCCTGGATCGTCGCGCGAGCTCGATTGCCGTTACGAGATGGCGTTCATCTTCCGGCCGAAGCGGCATTCGACAATGAACGGTAACGCGGAGATTTCGGGCGAGTCCCGGCAGGCGCGAGAGTGGGTTGCAGACAGGAAGCAGGTGCGCGCGAGAATGGCTTGCCTAAGCCACGTTTCGCATCGCTCGAACCCGCCGCCTACGCTCCCGCGCGGAGGTCCGGTCGGGTGACGACTTCCGTGCGCGTTCCGTTCCGGCCGATGTGGCCGAAGCCGGCAGTGGCGGCGACTCTTGGCCGGTCCGCGACTCGGTTCGGCGGGCAATTGCATCCTCGTAAGCTTCGCGATCGTGAGGCTCGTCGTCACCGGCGGGAGCGGCAAGGCTGGACGAGCAGTTGTCCGTGATCTGGTCGAGCACGAGCACGACGTGCTCGCAGTCGACGTGGTCTCGGCGACCGAATCACCTGCGGCGTTTCTGCGCGCCGATCTGACCGACTTCGGCCAAACGGTTGAGTGCCTGGCGGGCGTCGAGGCCGTCGTTCACCTGGCAGCGATTCCTGCTCCCGGTATCCACACCGAGGCGGCGACGTTCCGGACGAACATGCTCAGCACCTACAACGTTTTCGAAGCGGCGCGACTTCTCGGCTTGCAACGAGTTGTCTGGGCGTCGAGCGAGACGATCCTCGGGCTCCCGTTCGACCGGGACCCACCGGCGTACGCGCCGATCGACGAGGAACACCCGCCGCGCCCGGAGTCGAGCTACGCGCTTTCGAAGCTGCTCGGAGAAGAACTCGGCCGTCAGCTGCACCGGTGGGCCGGGACGCCGTACGTCGCCCTTCGCTTCTCGAACATCATGGAGCCGGCGGAGTACGAGCGCTTTCCGTCTTTCTGGAGGGACTCGACGCTGCGGCGCTGGAATCTGTGGGGCTACGTCGATGCCCGCGACGTCGCCCAGAGCTGCAGGCTCGCGCTCGAATTCGGCGCGGGGGCAGAGCACTTCATCGTCGCCGCGGCGGACACCGTCATGAATCGCCCGAGCCGCGAGCTGATGGCTGAGATCTATCCGTCCGTGCCCTATCGGCCCACCACCGGCGACTTCGACACGCTTCTTTCGATCGAGAAGGCACGCAACGTGCTGGGCTATCAGCCGGCGTGGTCCTGGCGCGACCACATCGCCGACCGAACCGACTGAAAACGAGAGTTCCCCTAACGCCGCTGCTCGCGGCGGCGATCGACGATGCGCAGCCGCAATCAGCGCGGACGTTGTACTCGGAACAGCGCGCAGCAGGATCGGTATGCGGCGGAGGGAGGTCTCGAGTGGAGCGACCGCAATCCGCTTCCCGATGAGGCTGAGGCGCTCGAGCAGGCGTACTGTGGTGGCATGAAGATCAACACTCATTTCGGGCTGCGTGCGGGTCCGATCTCGCGTCGCCGCCGTTCACTCGTCATCGCGGCTGCCATCCTTCTGGAACCAGTCGCGATGAGGCTACGCGGCTATCGGGTGGGCGGAAATCTAGTAGTTCGGTGCCGGGAAGGTCATCTGTTCACGACGATCTGGGTTCCGGGAGCTTCACTCAAATCGATTCGATTGGGCTGGTGGAGATTTCAGCGCTGCCCGGTTGGCAAGCACTGGTCGATCGTGACCCCCGTCAAGGAATCCGACCTGACCGAAGAAGAGAAGCGCATCGCGGGCGAGAACAAGGACGTCCGGATTCCCTGACCCCGTCGAGCACAACGAGTCGCGAACCGCGGCCTGCCTTTTTTGAGGCGAGTCAACTTGTCGCAGCTCCCCAGCGGAGCCAACGTGCGATGCTCCGCGGGTGAGCGTGTCGGCCCTTCCCGACTCCCGCGCGGCGCAGGAGCTGGTCGCGCGGCACGCGCGGCGGACGCCGCTTCTGACCTCGCGGCTGCTCTCCGAGGAGACCGGCTTCGACGTGCGGCTCAAGGCTGAGCTGTTCCAGCGGACAGGCTCGTACAAGCTCCGCGGGCCGCTCGTGAAGCTCGCGCGGTTGTCCGACGAGGAGCGGGCGCGTGGGGTCGTCTGCTCCTCGGCTGGGAACCACGCGCAGGGGGTCGCGCTCGCGGCCGCGCTGCTCGGCGTGCGCGCGGTGGTGGTCATGGCCGAGAACGCGACCCCATCGAAAGTCGAGGCGACGCGCGGGTACGGCGCCGAGGTCTTCCTCCACGGCACGATCTGGGACGAGGCCGACGCGAAGGCCCGTGAGCTCGTCGAGTCCGGCGGCCTCACGTACGTGCACCCGTTCGACGACGTCGACCTGATCTCCGGGCAGGGGACGGTCGGGATCGAGGTCCTCGAGGACTGGCCCGAGGTTGAGCTAATCGTGGTGCCGATCGGCGGCGGCGGACTCATTTCCGGGATTGCGACCGCGGTCAAGCGCGAGCGCCCCGATGTCCGCGTCGTCGGTGTCGAGTCGGCCGACGGGCCGGCGATGAAGACAAGTGTCGAGCGCGGCGAGCTCGTCACGCTCGACCGCGTTGACACGATCGTCGACGGCCTGCGCGTGAAGCGGGTCGGGGAGACGACCTTCCAGCTTGTCCGCCGCTTCGTGGACGAGATCGTCGCGGTCCCCGACGAGTGGATCTTCGAGAACGTCCTCTGGACGATGGCCCATACCAAGCTCGTCGCCGAAGGGGCGGCCGCGGCGACTGTCGCCGCGCTCCGGGGAGGTCAGGTCGAGGCGCCGCCCGGGACGAATGTCGTCTGCGTGCTCAGCGGCGGCAACCTGGACCTCGCGCAGCTCCGCGGGCTGCGTTGGAACTAAGCCCGACCGCGGGGCGCGCATGCCGGCTTTCGCGCCTGAAACGCGCCGCTCGCCGTGTTCCACGCTGCGCAGGGCGTGGCGGTCCTGTCCGAGGGAGCGACGGAGCGGGCGACCATGATGAGGGCGATCGTCCGCGACAAGTACGGCCCGCCCGACGTGCTGGAGCTCCAGGAGGTCGAGAAGCCGCAGCTCACCGATGACGGCGTCCTGGTGCGCGTGCGCGCGTGTTCCGTGAACCGAGCGGACTGGTACGCCGTGACGGGGACGCCGTGGATCGCACGTCCGATAACCGGCCTGCGAAGGCCGAAGGCCCGTCTGATCGGCGTCGATTTCGCCGGGACGGTGGAAGCGGTCGGCAAGGACGTCACCGACCTTCAACCGGGTGACGACGTCTTCGGCGGGAGGAGCGGATCGTTCGCCGAGTACGTCTCCGTGCAGATGGGAGTCGGGCGGAAGCCGGCGAACCTGACGTTCGAGCAGGCCGCGGCCGTGCCTGTGGGCGCCCTCACGCTGCAAGGCCTGCGCGACCACGGCCAGCTTCAACCGGGCCAGCACGTCCTCGTCAACGGCGCCTCAGGAGGCGTGGGCACCTTCGCCGTGCAGATCGCGAAGGCGCTCGGAGCGGAGATCACCGCCGTCTGCAGCACAAGGAACGTCGAACGGGCGCGATCGCTCGGCGCCGATCACGTGGTCGACTACACCGCGGAGGACTTCACCCGAAGCGGCCGGCGCTACGACGTGATCCTGGACGTCGCCGGCAGCAAGCCATGGTCGCAATTCAGGCGCGTGCTGAACCCACACGCGACGCTCGTGATCGTCGGAGGACCGAAGGGTCCAGTGCTGGGCCCTCTCGGTCACGTCGCCAGCGTGCGGCTGGCGGCGTTGCGCGGCAGTCAGAAAGCCGTCTTCTTCATCGCGAAGTTCAACAGACCCGACATGGATGTCCTACGAGGGCTGCTCGAGTCGGAAACCGTGAAGCCCGTCGTCGAGAAGCGGTACGAGCTGAGCGAAGTCGCCGACGCTCTCCGGTACGTGGGCGGAGGACACGCGCAGGGGAAGATCGTCGTCACGGTCTGACGAATCCCAGCCCGTTGTCACAGCTCTCCCTCCGGGAGTACACCCCGGCTGAAGCTCGCCACCTGATCCGCGTTGAACGGTGGACGCGAGAGCTGCTCGCTCAGGTGGAACGCTCGGAACAGGTGCACGACGTAGTGCATCCGCTGATGGAGGTCCGACCAGTCGCGCGCGCCGCAGTCATCGGCTTCAGGCGCAACGGGCTCGAACCGCGCGAGCAGCTCGTTCAGCTCCGGGTCGGCCGGCTCGGCCAGCACGTCCGGGTACGCGTCGGCGAGGTGTGTCCCGAGCGCCAGCACCCGTCCCGGCAGCTCCAGGACCAAGAACGAGTCGGTGATTGCCTCGCGCGCAAGCCTGCTTGCGGCTCGCTGAATCGCTCGCGCCAAGACGCCGATCATGGCGGCGGCCGGACCGCGTACGAACGGCCACCATCGCGTCGCGGAAGGAAAGAGCGCTTCGAGCGCCCGCCGCCCCAGATCCTGCTCTGTTGCGGACGCGGCGTCGAGCGCCTCGAGGATCTCCGGCTGCAAGCGCGTCTGCTCGTGCATGCCGATCTCCAGGTTCGCGAGCAGGGCGAGCTCGGCGCGCCTCTTTGGATCCCGCTCGGAACGCAAGCGCTCGTACCGCGCGAACGCCTGGCTCAGCAGGCGCTGGCCTTGCGGCGGATCGCCGGGTCGCAGGTCTGCGAAGAATGCGTCCGGCGCGTCGTGGAGATAGCGCGCGAACTGCAGCCCGATCTCCTCGAACACCTTCAGGTTGCCGCGCGCGACGGCCTCGCTGGCGCGCTCGAACGCATCGAACGGCGTGTGGAGCTCGTTCGTGAGGCGTCCGATCCGCGTCTCGCGCTGGAAGAGGCCGCGGCGCAGCAGCCGGCGCCAGAGCGTCGCGATCGGATGCAGCACCCAGTGGCTTGCCCCGAGCCTGCGCCCGAGGTGCTCGAGCAGGTCCTCACCGCGGATCGTCCGCCCCGCCTGCCGCGAGGCCCACGTCGCGTACGTGCACCAGTTCGCGCCCTCGCCGTTTCGTGTCGCGCACGCAGCGGCGAGACGCGAATAGCAATACGTGATCTCGAGGTTTCGGACGACCGGGCTCGCGATCGCGACGATCCGCTGGGTGTCGCCCACGCTGGGCGCGGACGCCGATGGGCTTGTCTCTGACCTCACCGCCCTAGCGTCTCATGCGACGCGGACCGTCGTATCGGGCGCTCAGCGGCGTCGGCGAATCTGGTGGAACGGTGCGTGGCGGCGCCGACTATGACCTCGGCCGAGGGGAGCGCGAGAGGCGCTAGGCGAACCAACGGCCGCCGAGGGAGCGCGTTCTCAGCCGACTTCTTCGATGATCTCGATCAGCTCGTCCAACCGGTACCCATGATGTCGGGCGAACGCGACGAGCTCTTTGGCTCGCTGGAGGACGGCGCCGCGTTCGGGCGTGCCGGCGACGGAGATGCCGCGCCCGCGTCGGAATTCCAGCAGCCCCTCGTCGCGCAGTAGCCGCAGCGATCGCAGCACGGTGTTGGTGTTGACGCCGAGCACGGCGGCCAGATCCTTCGCGGGCGGCAGGCGCTCGCCTGGTTTTGCCTCTCCCGAGGCGATGGCGCGGCGAATCTCCGCCGCGACCTGTTCGTAGAGATCGGTCGGATCGGCCCGGTCGACCTTGACATAGAGCATGGTGCTAGTAACACTAGCGCAATCATGCGGGAAAGGCAGCGATGACCGTCACCGCTCCGCCTCGTCCGCCCGGCCCGACCGATCCGGTCGAGCGGAACGAGCCGGAGGCGCTGATCGAGGAGGCGCGCCGGCGCGCGCGGCGTCGGCGGCGGCTATACGTGGCGGGCGCGGCCGTGGTAGCGCTCGGAGGAGCCGCGCTCTTCGCGTTCCTCGAGCGCGGCGGTGGATCGCAGAGCGCGCCCGGTCGGGTTGCTGGACGCTCCAGCGCTGCTGCCGCTGCGGCGGACTCGACGATCTTCTTCGTCAGGGCGCCTGCGTCCCCGCCCGGCCCCTCGGCGCTCTACGCCGTGGGTCCCGACGGGCGCGGGGAGCGGCTGTTGGCGCGAAACGCGGGCGGGTATGCCTGGTCGCGCGATCGGCAGAAGCTGGCGTTCGTGTCGGGCCGTCTTGACGCGCCGCGGGTGGTCGCTCCCATCCCCGTGCCGCCAGGGAACGGCAATCTCGACATCTACGCCATGAACGTTGACGGCAGCGGGCGGCAGAGGCTGACGCGCACGCCGGCGCGCGAGGACGCGCCTTACTGGTCGCCCGACGGGAGGAAACTCTTCTTCGTCAGGTGGACCCGCGCCGGGGACGCGTTCGCGATTTACGTGATGAACGCCGACGGCAGCGGAGAGCGGAAGCTGACGCACAACCTTACGGCCGAGCGCTGTTGCCTATGGTCGCCCGGCGGGCGGAAGATCGCGTTCCCACGCCTGCGCGACGGCAACTCCGACGTCTGGGTCATGAACGCCGACGGCAGCGGGCTGCGGAACCTGACACACAGCCCGGAGAACGAGTTCCCCGGCGAATGGTCGCCCGACGGGCGGAAGCTCATCGTCTTGAACATGTTGGGGGCCGAGATCCTCATCGTCAACGCCGATGGAAGCGGCCTGCGGAGACTGAGACACGACGGCGCCGCCGCCTGGTCGCCCGACGGGCGCAAGCTAGCCATCGCCAGCGTCCGCAACTACAACCTCGCCTCCGAGCGGGTCACCGAGATCGAGGTGATGAACGCCGACGGGAGCGGACTGCGCAGCCTCGCGCGCGACGAGGGCGGCAAAACCGACCCATGGATCGCATGGTCACCCGACGGAAGCCAGATCGCGTTCACGAGCGGGCGCGACGGCAACTCCGAGATCTACATCATGAACGCCGACGGCAGCGACCAGCGACGGCTCACACAGAACCCGGCCTGGGACTGCTGCCCCTTCTGGCTGGCCGCACCCAAGAAGTAACGCCACCCCTGGCGTCCGGTTCCCTCACGGCTCGGGTGTGCACCCGGCGAAGTGGCCGCGCCCCGCGCCAGGGTTCGCGACTGACCCCTGAGCGGCGGGTGCTCGAGCCCGGGAATGTCACATGAGCTCCGTCGTCAAGATACGGGGGTGCCTGCCGTCGAACTGTCGCTCGTCGACCGTAGCCGGGTGAAGTTGATCGCGACGAGATGCACCGCCACTGGAACGGCAAGGACGCGCCTTTCCTCGATGCGTATGCGACCTCCGAGGAGGCAAGCGCGTTCGGATACGACCGCCTCGTGCGCGCTGCACGATCGGGCGCGGTCAGCCGCGCCGCGCTTCGGCGCTCGTACGAGCGTGTGCTCCTCCTGAAGTCCCGCGTCGACAGAGGAGGATCGCGCGTTCGCGGAGTACGATCGTCGGACATGCACTGCGGCAGGAAGTTTCACCCGATCCTCGGCCTCGCGGCTGCTGCGGCGGCCCTCGCGCTCGCAACGGTGGCCGGTGCCGGCTCGCTTCCGTCTCTCTCCGATTCCTTCGACGACGCCGCCACGCTGTCGCAGTGGCACTTCATCGAGGGTGATCTCCAGGACGGGGTCGCGCCGACGTTCGACATCGGCCGCACGACTCCGGGCGAGCTCACGATCGTCCCGGGCCGCAGCTGGTGGGTCGACGGCACGCGCGCATTCGCGCTGATGAAGCCGGTGCGCGGAGACTTCGTCGCGACGTTGCGGCTCCGCGTCACCGGCAAGGACACGGCGTCGCCGTCCGCGAACTGGTCGCTGTCGGGCCTGCTCGTCCGGCGGCCGACGGACGACCCGGCCAAGGAGAACTGGCTGTCGTTCCGCGTCGGCCGCGTCAACGGCAAAGACGTCTTCGAGCGGAAGACGACCGTCCTGAGCGAGTCCGTGCTCACCCTTTCCCCGGCCTCCACCGGCTGGGTCGAGCTGCGCATCGCGCGTGTCGGCAGCTACTTCGTCTTCTTGCGCCGCTTCCCGGGTCGGTCGTGGAGCTTCAACTACTTGTATCGGCGGCGTGACCTTCCGGCTGCGCTCACCGTCGGCATCGACGCCTTCTCCGGCTACGGCGACACGAAGGCCGACCTCGTTTCGCACGTCGACTCGATTCGGTTCGCGTCGACCGGCGTGCCCGGGCCGCTGAAGAAGGACGTGCTCGCCGGCAAGAAGCCCACGACGAAGCTCCTCCGGTTTCTGACCCGGTCGTAAGCCCCGACGCTTCCAATCGCTTCAGGTCGCTGAGGTTGAGACATGAGCAAGTACCAGGTCAAGCGGCCTGGGCACTTGGGTGAGATCGAGCGCCTCGACGAGCAAACGGGCGTAGCGGATCTTCCGTCTGCCGCCGCTGCCCATGAAGCGCCGAAGCTGTTCCTCGTGGCGCCGTCCTTGCCACGCAGGCTGCTTCTGCAGGGTCCGGAAGGAGCCGAGGTCTCCCTGAGCGTCAACGACCTGTTCCACGGCGGCGACACCAAGAGCGCGGATCAGCTCGTCCTCCAGGTCTGCGACGCACACGTAGAAACCGAGTCGTTCCATGTCGCCGCGCCTGAGGTTGGAGCCGAGGCCCGCCCGTTCGAGGCCGCGCTGGAACTCGTCCTCCTCTGCGGCGTCACAGAGACCCGCCAGCCTGACGTCCAGCCCTTGAGGGCCGAACAGATTCAGGAACCTTCCTATGGACTGCGCACCACCAATTGGCACGACGGAAATGCCTTCGGCGTCAAGATTCCGACCGCGGCGCTCAGCGAGCGCTTCCAGCGCGCACCGGTCGCTGACCCCTTCAACGAGCACGATCGCATCCGAGTCGACGGCTGCGGCGAACGCCGCCTCCATCGTCAGCTGCAATCCACGACCGATGATCTGCGGATCGCTGAACACAACGCCACGATAACCATCGGGCGTTCCGCCTTGATCGAGGTGCCCGGGATCGGGAAGCTCGCGGCGAGTGCGCGTACTTCGCCGGCGATGCGCTCGACCGTCGCCTCGTCGCTTACCGAGACTCCCCAGCCGTGCGTGAGATGCCCACCCATTCGGATCAGCACGCTCATCGGGCCTCCTTGTCAGCCGGCTGGAATCGGAACGGTGGCGGGCAACCGGTACGCGGACTGCGCCTCGTCGAAGCCTTTCAGTTCGAGCTCCTCTCGCTCGACGGCCAACCCGCGCTCGCTCAGCCACGCGGCCACTCGCCGGAAGGCCTCGTCGCTGAGGAGGATCTCGCCGCCCGCTGCCGCAGTCTGCAGCCGGGCCGCAAGATTCGTCGCCTCTCCGAGGACGCTCACGTTGGCGTCGCCGACCGACCGCGTGACCACCGCCGGGCCGACGGCGATGCCGATGCCGACCGGGAGATCCATGAGCGCCGCCTTGTCCCGAAGTGCGAGCGCTGCCTCCAGCGCCAGAACGGCATGGTCGACGCGCGCTCCTGCCGCATTGAAGGTGGCCATCACGGCGTCGCCGGCGAACTTGTCGACGATGCCATACCGCCGCCCGACCTCGGCAGAGGCCCAGCGGTGAAGCGTCGTGATGCGGTCCGTGAGCTCTTGCGGTGCGCTCGCCGACGTGAGCGGCGTGTATCCGCGAACGTCCGCGAACATCGAGGTCACCAGCCGCTCGCCGGCAGGAAGCGCGTCGGGCTCGGCGATCTCGACGACCGGCTCGTCGGCGAATGAGGGGACGTCGAGACCGAGACGTGCCGCTCTGCCCGCAGCATCGTCTCGAACTCGTACCGCGCCGGCGATGTGCGCGTCGCGGATGTGCGACGTGAACAGCGCCGTCGCGGCGTCGCCGTCTCCAGATCGCGCGGCTGCCTCCGCGGCGAGCGCGCCGGCGCGCCATGCCCAAAGCCGCAGCCCGGCGTCCTCGAATTCGCGCGTGGCCCGCTCGAGGTGGGGCCGGGCCTCGGCCGCCTTGCCTGAGGCGAGGAGGATTCTCGCTTCGGAGATCTCGATCCCCGCGAGACCCAACTCGCCGCGCCCGCGCTTCGCCCGGCTCAACACGGCTTCCGCTTCGTCGAGAAGGCCACCCGCTACGAGAGCCTCGACTGCGACGGCCAACGTCTCGCGGAAGATCAACGGCTCGTCGTGCGTCGCCGCTCTTCGCCCGAGCTCCACCGCCTCTTCGATCCGGCCGAGTGCGAGCGCGATACCGACCCGCGCCGCCGTGTCGTAGACGATGTCCTGGAGCTCGTTGCCCGGCGACATGCCCGGGAGCTCCGCCGCGGCCTCCGCCGCCCGGCCGAGCTCGAGCAGCGCCTCCGCGGCCGCGAGATGGGACCGCCAAGCGAACTTGCTGGCTCCCAGGTTTTCGTGTCGTTCAGTCGCCGTGCGTGCGCGCTCGAGCGCCTTCCGTGGCTCGCCGAGAGCGAGGAACGCCATGCTCATCGCGATTGCTCCGCCGCCCCACATCCAGGGCTCGAGGGGTATCTGCTCGCTCTTCTTCAGCGGCCCGTCCAGCCCGCCCGCCAGCGAGTGCACGCGATCCCACGTCTCGTTGAAGAGGACGTTCCCGGCAATGATCGCGTAGCCCTTCGCGAGAGCCTCGCGATAGGACCGATCGAGCAAGGCGAACTCGTCGGACGTGCCGTAGTGACCCAGCGCGACATGGCTCAGCGCCCAAACGCGCTCGTAGTCGGCGGACGCCTGCTCTGCGATCGCCACGGCGCGCTCGGCAGCAACGCGGCAGCGCTCGTAGTCGAGCTGGAACGCATGGATCCCCGAGATCCGGACGTACGCGAGTGCCAGCTCCGGTGAGGGGCCGTGCTCTTCGAGCGCTGCTCGTGCGCGCTCGAACTCGCGGAAAGCCGCGTCGGGCTGGTCGAGCTCCCAGCGGCAGCGGCCGAGATGCACCCGAGCCCGCGCCGCCTCGAGCGTGAGCCCTAGGTCGTCGAGCTGTGTGACCGCTTCCGCGAGGAGCTGCTCGGCCGCCGCCGGTTCGCCGTTCAACCAGCGGAGATGGCCCATTCGAGCGAGCAGCTGCGCTCGCTCGCGCGGATCGGATACGTGGGGGAGGACCCGCTCGAGCAGCTCGGCCGCTTCCCTGAACGCGACCGAGCGCTCGGCTTCCTCGGCGGCCCGTAGGCACGCGTCGACGGCCTGCTCGGCTCGGCCGGCGCCCAGCAGATGGCTCGCGACCGCCGACGCGCTTCCGGCGCTCGCGAGGAGGGCATCGGCGGCCCGCGAGTGGATCCGCTGCCGCTTCGGAAGAACCGTGTCGCTCGCGATCGCCTCCTGGGTGAGAGCGTGGCGCCAGATGTAGCGGTCGCCCGCGTCCGCGTCCTCCTCGAGGAGCTGCTGCGCGACGGCGGCCTCGAGAGCCGCGAGAACGACCTTCTCGTCGGCCTCGGCGACGTCGACGAGCAGTCCGTAGTCGAACGACCGCCCGAGCACTGCGGCCGCCCGCAGCACGTCGATCTGCTCCGCGTCGAGCCGGCCGAGGCGCAGGAGCACCGCCTCGCGGACCGTCTCCGGCAGCCGCAACGCGTCGACCGAACCGCGCTGGGAGTAGGTCTCGCTTCTCGAGATCTCGCCCCGGTCGAGTGCCTCCTTCAGCATCTCCTCGAGAACGAACGGATTGCCTTCCGCGCGCGAGTCGACGAGCGCGGCCAGCTCGGCATCGACCTCGTCGGCGTTGAGGATCGCAGCGATCATCTCTGCGACGTCGAGCGGTGTCATCGCAGAGACCGCGACCGTTTCCGCGAGCCCGGCTCTCCGCCAGGTTTGAACGGCGCGCGTCAGTGGGTGGCGCCGCTCGAGCTCGTCGCTTCTATACGTGGCGAGAACCATCACTCGGCTTCTCACGAGCCGGCGCGCCACGTAGTCCAGG
>WNFU01007163.1_pt1 | contig 30964 bp, 32 predicted proteins | sample 5400121 | NCBI WGS metagenome assembly WNFU01 (sample SAMN13153360, study PRJNA577476) | soil metagenome | isolation source: 100 cm soil or saprolite under grassland replicate 1 | place: USA:California | collected 2016-06-15
CCGGCGACGAGATCGTCGCGACGACGCACGAGTACGGCGGCAACGAACTGCTCTGGCGCTACACATGCGAGCGGCGCGGCGCCCGCTACGTCGAGATCGAGACGACACCGGCAACTGCCGCCGACGACTTGCTCGGCGCGGTCACCCCGCGAACGCGTGCGCTCTTCGTCAGCCACATCTCGTCCCCGACGGCTCTGCGTTTTCCGGTGGAGACGCTGTGCGCGCGTGCCCGCGAAGCGGGGGTGCTCACGATCGTGGACGGCGCGCACGCGCCCGGTCAGATCGCGCTCGACCTCGCCACGCTCGGCGCGGACTTCTACGCCGGCAACTGCCACAAGTGGCTCTGCGCACCGAAGGGTGCCGGCTTCCTCTACGCCGGCAAGGACGTGCAAAGGCTGCTCGAGCCGCTCGCGATGAGTTGGGACTCGGTTGCCGTCGCGTGGGCCGACCGGTACCGGTGGACCGGCACGCACGATCCCTCGCCACATCTCGCGGTTCCGGCGGCGATCGACTTCCAGACGGACAATCACTGGGACGGCGTGCGGCATCGCTGCCATGAGCTCGCGGCGCGCGCTTCGCAGGAGCTGAGCGAGCTGCTCGGGACGGAGCCTCTGGCCGCATATGACGACGAGTTCGTGCAGATGGCCGCCGTGCACCTACCGCCGTGCGATGCCGAGGCGCTCACCGTGCGGCTCTACCGCGAGCGGCGGATCGAGATCCTCGCGCAGACCTGGCGCGGCCGGCCGATCCTGCGCGTCTCCTTCCAGGCTTACAACGACGACAACGACCTCGATGCGCTGCTGGCGGCGCTGCCGACGCTGCTCTGATCTGGCTGGACTAGCATCAGCCGTGTGCTGAAGGTCGGGCAGCGGTCATACGAGATCCACCGCATAGACACGATCGAGGGCGTCGAGCGCCTCCCGTACACGCTGCGCGTCCTGCTCGAGAACGCGCTGCGCACTGCCGGTGACGACGACGTGAACGCCGTTGCCGGCTGGGTGGCGACGGACGAGCCGAGCCGCGAGATCAACTTCTCGCCGGCTCGGGCGATCCACCAGGACTTCACGGGTGTCCCCGCGATCGTCGACCTGGCGGCGATGCGCAATGCGATGGCCGACTTCGGCGGCGACCCGGCGAAGATCAATCCGCTGATTCCGGCGGAGCTCGTGATCGACCACTCCGTTCAGGTGGACGAGTTCGCGACGCGCTTCGCCTTCGGCCGCAACGTCGAGCTCGAGTTCGAACGGAACCGCGAGCGCTACGCGTTCCTGCGCTGGGGCCAGCGCGCATTCAGTGACTTCAAGGTCGTCCCGCCCGGGACGGGCATCGTCCATCAGGTCAACCTCGAGTACCTCGCGCGTGTCGTCGACGAGCGGGACGGCGTCGCTTTTCCCGACACGCTCGTCGGCACCGATTCGCACACGACGATGATCAACGGCCTCGGCGTGCTCGGCTGGGGCGTCGGCGGGATCGAGGCGGAGGCCGCGATGCTCGGCGAGCCGCTTTCGATGCTCGTGCCGCAGGTCGTCGGCTTCAAGCTCAGCGGTGAGCTGCCCGAAGGCGCGACCGCGACGGATCTGGTCCTCACCGTCACGGAGCAGCTGCGCAAGACAGGCGTCGTCGGCAAGTTCGTCGAGTACTTCGGCGAAGGACTCGGCTCCTTGCCCGTCGCCGACCGCGCGACGATCGGGAACATGTCGCCCGAGTACGGCGCGACGTGCGGCTTCTTCCCCGTGGACGAGCAGACGCTTGCGTACCTGACCCTGACGGGCCGCAGCGAGGAGCGGATCGCGCTCGTCGAGGCCTACTGCAAAGAGAACCTGCTCTGGCACGATCCGACGGCGCACTCGAGCTATTCCCAGGTCGTCGAGCTCGACCTGTCGTCGGTCGTGCCCAGCCTCGCGGGGCCGCGGCGGCCCCAGGATCGGGTGCCGCTCGCGCGGGCGAAGGAGAGCTTTCTGCAGGCGCTCGGCACGTTCGGGGTCGAGTACGGGAACGGCGGCCACGACCAGGCCGTCGCCGACACGTTCCCCGCCAGCGACCCGACCGTCGAGCAGGCGCCGGGCAGCGAGGAGGTCGAGGATCACGTCGCGGCAGCGGTCGCGCTCGCGGAGCCGCAGCACCACCGCGTGCCGGTGCGAGGGAAGGAGTACGAGCTCGACCACGGCTCCGTCGTCATCGCAGCGATCACGTCGTGCACGAACACGTCGAACCCGCAGGTCATGGTCGGCGCCGGTCTGCTCGCCAGGAACGCCGTCGAACGAGGTCTCCAGCGCAAGCCGTGGGTCAAGTCGTCGCTCGCTCCCGGCTCGAAGGTGGTCACCGAGTACTACGAGAAGGCGGGGCTCGACGTGTACCTGGATGAGCTCGGCTTCAACACCGTCGGCTACGGCTGCACGACGTGCATCGGCAACTCCGGTCCGCTTTCGGACGAGATCTCCGAGGCGGTCACCGAAGGCGACCTCGTCGTCTGCTCGGTGCTGTCGGGCAACCGCAACTTCGAGGCGCGGATCCATCCGGAGGTGAAGGCGAACTACCTCGCATCGCCGCCGCTCGTCGTCGCATATTCGCTCGCGGGCCGCATGGACATCGATCTGCTCGAAGAGCCGCTCGGCGAAGACGGCGACGGGAACGAGGTCTACCTGCACGACATCTGGCCGACGTCGCAGGAGATCAACGCCGTGATCGCCTCGTCGGTTCAGAACGAGATGTTCACGCGCACCTACGCCGACGTCTTCACGGGCGACGACACCTGGCGCTCGCTCCCCGTGCCCGAAGGCGAGCTGTTCGATTGGGATCCGCAGTCGACGTACGTGCGCCGGCCGCCGTACTTCGACGACATGCCGCGCGACCCCCAGCCGGTGGAGGACATCCGCGGCGCCCGCTGTCTCGTCCTGCTCGGCGACTCGGTGACGACCGACCACGTCTCACCGGCGGGTGCGATCCGGCCCGACTCTCCGGCCGGCAAGTATCTGGTCGAGCACGGCATTCAGCGCAAGGACTTCAACTCGTACGGCTCGCGCCGCGGCAACCACGAGGTGATGGTGCGCGGCACGTTCGCGAACGTGCGGCTGCGGAACCTGCTCGTGCGTGGATCGGAGGGCACGTGGACCGTGCACATCCCGACGGGCGAGGAGATGACGATCTTCGAGGCTTCCCAGCGCTACCTCGCGGAGGGAACGCCGCTGATCGTGATCGCCGGCAAGGAGTACGGCACGGGCTCGTCTCGCGACTGGGCGGCGAAGGGGCCGAAGCTGCTCGGGGTCAAGGCCGTGATCGCCGAGTCGTACGAGCGAATCCACCGCTCGAACCTTCTGATGATGGGAGTGCTGCCGCTCCAGTTCAGGGACGGCGAGAACCTGGAGTCGCTCGGCCTCACGGGCCGCGAGGAGTTCGCGGTCACGGGAGTCGACAATGCGGAGGCGCGCGAGGTGACGGTGCGCGCGGACACGACTGAGTTCACGGCGCGCCTCCGGCTCGACACGCCGCGCGAGCGCGAGTACCTCCGGCACGGCGGCATCCTGCCGTTCGTGCTCAGGCGGCTGCTGGCGAATTAAGGCTGCTGAGACTGCCCGAGGATTTCGTCGGCGCGTTCTTCGACGCGACGTCTCGTTTCGGGGTCGAGCTTCTCTTTCCATGACGGCTTGTCTTCGGCCTGCAGCTCGCGGTACGCGATCCGCTCCGCCAGCTCGCGGCGGATTTCTGCGTCGCGGCGCCAGAACTCAGGCGTCTGTGAGAGTCGTTGGGTCGGTCCGTCAGGGGCCGTTGCCAGGGTGGTGTCGTCCGTGTGGTTCGTGACTCCTCAGGCGTCAGGCCGCTTGTGCGTGCCTTGCGAATGATTCGTCCGGGCGTGCACGGCGACGCCGGTCTGGCGCCCGCTGTTGGCTTGATCAGGAGCTTGTCCGCCTTTGCCGGCGTGACTCATCACAGACCTGCCGCGCGGTTTCCCTGCATCAGACCGACGTCATCCGGACCCTGCGAATCGAGTCGGAGGATCGATCGGGATGCTTGCAGACGAGGTGGATTACGTGATCGGTGTCGACACACACCGCGACCAGCACACGCTCGCAGTCGTTGTCGCGCCCACGGGAGCGGTGGTCGCGCAGACGGTTGTGCGCGCGAGCCCAGCTGGCTACACCCGGGCGCTGCGGTTCGCGGAGAGGCACCGAGGCGTGCGTGCCTGGGCGATCGAGGGCGCCGGACATTACGGCGCTGGCCTTACGCGCTATCTCGGCGAGCGCGCTGAAACGGTGCTTGAGGTGGGTCGCCATGCTCGCGGCGAACGGCGACTGCGTGGCAAGGATGACCCGCTCGACGCGATCCGTGCTGCACGTACTGGGCTTGCAGCCGAGACGCGGACCCTGCCACGCGCGGGAGAGCGCCAGGAGGCATTGCGGGTGTTGCTGCTCACGCGGCGGAGCGCCGTCGACGTCCGTCGCGTCGCGCTCGTCCAGCTCCGCAGTCTGATCGTCACGGCACCCGAGCAGCTCCGTGAGGAGCTGCGGCGACTGCCCCTGGCACAGCTGATCCGACGCTGCAGCCGCTTCCGCCGCTCAGGCTCGCGTACACCTGATGAGCTCGCGGTTGTGCTCGCGCTGCGTTCGCTGGCGCGCCGGATCGAGGCCGCGACCGCAGAGGCCGACGAGCTCGAGCGTGAGATCCGCCAGCACGTTCGCGCCCTCGCTCCCGAACTGCTCGACGAGCCCGGTGTCGGCCCGATCGTCGCCGCGCAGCTGATCGTGACCTGGTCGCACCGCGATCGCGTCCGCTCCGAGGCCGCGTTCGCCCGACTCGCCGGCGTCGCACCACTGCCGGCCTCGAGCGGTCAGACGATCCGCCACCGGCTCAGCCGCGGCGGCGACCGCCAGCTCAACCGCGCGTTGCACACCGTCGTCCTGCACCGGCGCCAGCACGACCCCGCGACTCGCGACTACATCGCGCGACGCGTCGCCGAAGGCAAGACAACCCGCGAAGCGACCCGCATCCTCAAGCGCTACCTCGCCCGCCACCTCTACCGCGTGATGCAGAACGCGACACCATTGACGACTTGACAGTCATAGGAGATTCAGTCTCGTCTTCCGCTTCTTCTTCATCGTCCCTGAGAATTCTAAGGATGTCGTCGAGCTTCTCGTGTGCCCACATCATTGAGTCCATGATCAGCGACGTATCGCTTGGTAGAGGTTCCACGAGTGAATCGTCGATTGGTCGAGCACGCGACACAAGATGATCGCTCGGGCCCTGCCTCTTCTGGTCGTCGTCACCGGCGCGCCCGGCTCCGGCAAGACCACGCTCGCGCGGGCGCTTGCTGCGGAACTCCGTCTGCCGCTGCTCGCCAAGGACGACGTAAAGGAGACGCTGTTCGACACGCTCGGCACCGGCGACCGTGAGTGGTCGAGGAAGCTCGGCCGCGCCACGTACGAGGTGCTGTTCACCGTGGCCCGGCGGCTGCTCGAGTCCGGAGCATCGTGCATCCTCGAAGCGAACTTCTCGAACGCCGGGCCGCTGCGCGCGCTGCCGTCCGCGCGCGTCGTCCAGATCTTCTGCAGTGCTCCCATCGATGTGGTGCTCGAGCGCTACTCCAATCGCACGCGTCATCCGGGTCACCTCGACCGCGAGATCGTCGCCGAGTTGCGCGAGCGACTCGAAAGCAAGGAGTGGAAGCCTCTCGAGTTGGATGGCGAGCTGATCGAGCTCGACCTGAGCGAACCGCCTAATATCGGGCGCCTCACGGCGCTCGCGAACGAGCTCCTCAACGAGTAGGCGTCAGTCCGGCCGGGTGAAGATCACGAGCACGCTCAGCGACTCGTAGCCGGTGAAGCGGTGCTCGGCGCCCGCCTCGACGAACAGTGCGTCACCCTCTGAAACGTGGAAGACCTGACCTCCGACTTCAAGAGTGCCGCGGCCGTCGAGCACGACGTAGACCTCGTCGTCGGGGTGCGGCTGCTGCATGTCGGGCTCGGGCGCGACGAGCACGTAGACGCCGAGCTCGAGGCCGGGCGACCGGTGGACGATCTCGTAGCCGCCGCTGCCGGCCGCAAGCCGCTGCTGCACCTCGCGTATCGCGAACGAGTGGCCTACGAGTCCTCCTCGGTGGGGAGGCCTGCGTCCGCCCAGGCGTTGAGCCCGCCTTCGATCACGCTCACCTTCTCGTAGCCAAGAGCCGCCAGCGTCTGCGCAGCGAACAGCGAGCGGGCGCTCGGCGACTTCGTGCAGTAGACGAAGATGTCGTCGCCGCGGCGGCCGGTCAATTCGGTATCTGCGACGGGTGAATCCTCCGCAGCACGAAGCTCGAGCATTCCCCGCGGCACGTTCCGCGCGCCCGCGATCCGGCTTTTCGCGAACTCTCGCGGCTCGCGGACGTCCAGCACGAGAGCCCCCGCGTCGACCACGGGGCGAGCCTGGTCAGGCGGCGTCTCGGACGCTGTCCGCCGTGCCTCGCCGATCATCTCCTTCAGTCCCACGACCTGCCTCCTTTCGGCAGATCGTGCGACGGTCGCGTCACGCTGTCAAGCAAAGTGTCAGGGACTGAGCCGCAACGGAACGACCCGCTCGTGTATCACCGAGCCATCCTCGGCCGATAGCTCGAAGACCGAAAGCGTTCCGTTCCGCGCCGCGTCGATGTCGAACGTGATGCTGAAGTCAAACGTTCCTCTTGTCCCCGAGCCCGACGTCGCCGTGACGAAGTCCTTCGCGAGCAGCTTGCCGTCGGCGTCCTGGAGCCGGTAGTTGAACGTCGCCTCGAACGTGTTCGCCGTGCCCGTGACTTGCAACGGGCTCTTAACCGCGTCGCCGGGCGCGGGATGCTCGACCAGGATCGCCGGCGCGAAGGCTTCGACGTCCGTACGCGTCTTCCCGTCGACCGACTGCACCGTCGGGAACGACGTCAACGTGTAGACGACCTGCGCGAGCGCGGCATCGTTCAGCGTCGCGCCGGAGACGTGTGCCCGGCCGCTGTCGATCGTCAGCCGCACACCGTCCGGCACCTGCGTGGTCGTGTCGGCCGCGGGCTTCGTCAACTCGCGGAGCGCAGCCCCGCCCGGAGCCTGCGTGTGCTCGACACTGCGCGACTCCGCGACGAGCTTTCCGTCCGGCGCGAGGAAGAACAGCTCGAGTGACATCGGCTGCGCTGCGGTCGTGGCCGTCGTGGCGGTCGGCGGAGGAGCCGTGGTCTGCGGAGTCTGCTCGACCTTTGCAGCCCCGCCGCCGCAGCCGGCGGCGAGCATTCCGATCGCGAGGGCATACAGCGAAACCTTCACGACTCACAGTTTCTCAGCAGGCCGCCGAACCCTTCGCGCGGCGTGTCTAGGCCACCAGCCGCGTCGCGGTTGCCTTGAACGTCGCGACGACCTCCTGACCCGCGGCAAGCCCGAGCCTCTGGGCGGACGCCAACGTCACCTCGGCCGTCAACGGTCCGACCCGCACGCGGACGCGATTGCCGATCGCGACCACGGAGACGACTTCGCCGCGCACGTGGTTCAGCGCGGAGTCCTCGGGCTGCTCGTGCGCGAGCGAGACATCCCACGGGTAGACGAGCACGCTCACCGGTCCTTCGCGCATGTCGGTCGAGTAGCAGACCCCGCCGAGATCGAGGTCCACTTCGGTGACGCCGGAGGGGAGCGCCCGAGCGCTCCCGCGCAGAAGGTTCCCGCCCGCCAGCGCGGCGACAAAGGCGTCACTCGGCGAGGCGACGAGCTCCGCGGGCGAAGCGAGTTGACGGAGCTTCCCGTCGACCAGCACCCCGATCCGGTCGGCAATGGTCGCGGCGTCCTCGAAGTCATGGGTAACGAGCAGCGTCGGTAGGGCAAGCTCGTGCAGGAGCGCGCGCAACTCTCCTCGGACGTCGGCACGGGTGTGTGGGTCGAGCGCGGACATCGGCTCGTCGAGGAGCAGCACGCGTGGTCGCCGAGCGAGCGCGCGCGCGAGGGCAACGCGCTGCCGCTCGCCGCCCGAAAGGTCCCTCGGCCGCGCGCGCGCCAGGTGCGCGATGCGAAAACGCTCGAGCAATCCGTCGACTGGGCCGCCGAAGCCGACGTTCTGCTCGACGCTGAGGTGGGGAAACAGGGCGTAGTCCTGAAAGAGGAGTCCGACCGAGCGCTCCTCGGGCCGCCGGTCGACTCGTCCGTCGAACCACGTTTCGCCGCACACGATGCGACCGCGCTCCGGACGAACGAGGCCTGCGACCGCGCGAAGTACTGTTGACTTCCCGGCGCCCGACGGTCCGACGAGCGCGACCGTCTCTCCGGCCGCGACGTCGAGCTCGACCGCTAGGTCGAAGTCGCGGAGCGGAAGGGAAACGTCAACGCGTAGCGGGTCCACGACGGCACGAGCTTGACGGAGAGCAGGATTGCGAAGCTGATTACGACGAGCAGGGCACCGAGTGCGAGCGCGAGGTGAAAATCACGCGCGAATTCTGCGTAGATCGCGAGCGGTAGCGTCTGCGTCACGCCTTGGAGGCTGCCGGCGAACATGATCGTCGCGCCGAACTCGCCGAGCCCGCGCGCGAAGGCGACGGCGGCCGCGGCACTCAGCCCGCCGGAGGCGAGCGGAAGCGCGACGCGCGCGAAGACGCGCGCGGTTCCGGCGCCGAGGGTGCGCGCCGCCTCGAGTAGCGACTGGTCGAGCGACTCGAAAGCGGCCACCGCGGGCCGAACGTAGAACGGGGCGGCGACAAACGTGACCGCGAAGACGACCGCGGTCTGGGTGAACGGGATCGTGAGCCCCAGCGCGTGCAGCTCGTCGCCGACGAGCCCGGTGCGTCCAAAGGCCGCGAACAGCGCGATTCCCCCGACGGCCGGCGGCAAGACGAGCGGCAGCTCGACGATCGTGAGCACGAGCGCCCGGCCGCGGAAGCGCCGACGCGCGAGGAGGTATGCCGCCGGCGTGCCGAGGACGACGATGAGCGCCTCGGCGATGAGGTTCGTCTTCAGACTGACGACGATCGCGTCCCGCGCAACCGGGCTGCCAAGCGACGAGACGAGCTCGCCGGGCCCCACACGCAAGAACAGCGCGGCTATCGGTAGCGCGAGAAAGACGAGCGTGATCGCGGTCGCGAGCGCCAACGCGGCGGCGAAAAGCACTCTCACGGCAGCCCGAACCCGGCCCGTCGCAGCGCGACCCTTCCGCGGGTGCCGAGCACGCGAGCGACGAATGAGCGCGCGGCCTGAAGATGGCTCGTCGCCTTCACGACCGCGAGCTCGTAGGAGATCTTCGGCCGCGCGCGTGCCGGCAACTCGAGCTCGCGCAGGTCGCGCTTGGCTGCGAGCGCATCCGTGCGGTAGACAAATCCTGCGTCGGCTTCCCCGAGCGCGACCTTCGCCACGACAGACTTGACGTCCGTCTCCTGGCTGACGACGTTCTTCAGCACGGACGAAAGGCTGAGCGCAGCAAGGGCCTTCCGCGTGTAGTCGCCCACCGGAACTCCCTTCGCGCCGATCACAACGAGCAGCCCCTTCTGGCGGAGGTCGTAGACGGAGCGAATGCCGGCCTCGTTCGCGCGCGGGACGATCAGCACGAGCTCGTTCGTCGCGAACACGCGAGGCTTGTAGACGAGTCCTCGGGCATAAAGCTGGTCCGGGTACTTCGGACTCGCCGCGGCGAAGACGTCCGCCGGCGCGCCCTGCGTAATCTGGAACGAGAGCTGGTCCGACCCCGCAAATTCGTATCGGGGCGCTCTGTCGATCTGCGGGAAGACGCTGGTGAGCGATGCCGCAGCGAAGACCGTCAGCTTCGCGGCAGCCAGACTCCCGGTCACCGCTCGACCATCACGGAGGTCGCCTTCACGACAGCCGTCGCGGTGACGCCGGGCTTCAGGCCCAGGGCCTCGGCCGACTCGCGCGTGATCACGGAGACGAAGCGCGCGCGCTCGGTGGCCTCGATCTCGATCTGCGCAAGCAGTCCCTCGACCTTGACGTCCTGGACGACGCCGGCGATCCGGTTGCGCGCGCTGAGCGCATGCCTGCTCCCGCCGCCGCGTAGGCGCTCGACCTCTTTGACGGGGACGGCCCGACGGTTCGCCGCATCGCGCTCGACACGGATTCGTCCCTGCTTGTCCCAGCGCCGGAGCGTATCCAGGCTGATCCCGAGCGCGCGAGCGGCTTCTCCAGCCGAGAGCGTCTTCGCCACGGCGGCGATGCTAACGCATAGGCGTTGCCTATGCAGCGACGTTGGTAGCCTGCGGTTGCCGGGGTGCCCCTATCGGGCTGAGATCACACCCGTCGAACCTGATCTGGCTAGTACCAGCGAAGGGAGCGAGATGAACACGCCGCAGTGGGGAGTCGAGCCGGTACCGGAGCGATTGCGCGTGCTCGGAACGCTCGACACGTTCCTGCTCTGGACGAACCTCGGGATCTCGATTCTCGTCCTCGTCTCAGCGGCGTACCTCGGCCTCTCGCTGAAGCAGGCGATCCTCGCGACGATCGTCGGCGCGCTGATCGGGAACACGATGCTCGGCGTGGCCGCACTGATCGGCGCCGACGCGCGCGTCCCCACGATGGTGCTGCAACGCGCGCCGCTCGGGCAGCGCGGCTCGTACCTGGCGACGGGGCTGAACGTCCTGCAGTGCCTCGGCTGGTCGATCTTCGAGTTGATCATCATCGCGACCGCCGCGTCCGCGCTCGCCGACCGAGCGTTCGGCCTCGAGGCGCTCTGGTTCTGGAAGCTCGTCTTCGGCGGCGTCGCGACGGCGCTCGCATTGCTCGGGCCGATCGGGTTCGTGCGCCGCTTCGTGCGCAAGTTCGCCATCTGGGCGGTCGCCGCGTCGATCCTCTACCTCGCGTGGTGGATCCCGGCGCACGGACACCTGCACCGTCTGTGGACGAGCGGCGGCCAGGGCGGCTCGTTCTTCGCCGGGATGGATCTGATCATCGCGCTGAGCGTGTCGTGGATCCCACTCGTCGCCGACTACACGCGCTTCTCGACGGGACGTCGAGCCGCGTTCTGGGGCGCGGGGCTCGGCTACCTCTTCCCCACGCTCTTCCAGTTCGGCTTCGGCGCGATCCTCGTGCTCTCGCATCCGTCGATCCAGGGGCCGGTCGACATCCTCACCACGATCGCGGCCGGCGGTGTCGCGAGCTTTCTCGCGCTGCTCGCGCTGACCGTCGACGAGACGGACGAAGCGTTCGCGAACGTCTACTCGACCGCGGTCTCGTTGCAGAACTTCTTCCCGCGCGTCTCGCAGCGTGCGCTGATCGTCGGCTGCTCTGTGGTCGCGACAGTCGGCGCGCTCTCGTTCGACCTGACGCAGTATTCGCGCTTCCTCTATCTGCTCGGCGCTTTCTTCGTGCCGCTGTTCGGCGTCCTGTTCGCCGACTGGATCCAGCGGGGGCTGCATTACACGCGCGCGGACGTCTTCGAGGGGCCCGAGGTGCGACCGGGGATGATCGGTGCCTGGCTCTGCGGCTTCCTGTTCTACGAATGGCTCGCGACGTCGACAGGCGCAACCGCGGATCTCGGCTTCTGGACCAGCTTCCTGAACTCGCTGCATCCGCTGGACTCGCAGATCGGCGCCTCGCTGCCGAGCTTCGCGCTCTCGTTCGCGCTCGCTTCGCTGGTCGGGTTGTTTGCACGCCGCGGCGGCGTCGTCGCGCCCGCGGAAGGCTGAGAATGGACGGCGGTGTTGGCCGTCGTCGGCAACCTGTCGATCGACCGCATCGGCGGTAAGCCGCCGCGGATCGGAGGCGGCCCCTACCACGCGGCGCGCGCGCTCCGTCTGCTCGCCGCTCGCGGCGAGGTGATCGGGCGGTGCGCGGACGCCGACCGGCGCTTCCTCCTGCCACGCCTGGCCGCACTAGGCATACCGCTGCAGATGCTGCACGGGACCAGCACGAGCGCGTTCACGTTCGAGTACGCCGGGGAGACAAGGACGATGAGTGTCGACGCGATCGGCGACTCCTGGACGCCGCGCGACGCGCGCGCGGTCGACAGGCGCGTTCGCTGGCTGCACGTCGCGCCGCTCGTGCGCTCCGACTTTCCTCCAGAGACGCTTGCCGAGCTCGCGTGCGGCAGGCACCTGCTCCTGGACGGCCAGGGCCTCGTGCGTAGGCCGCAGGTCGGGCCGCTTCAGCTCGACGGCGACTTCGATCCCGCCCTGTTGCGTCACGTGACGATCCTCAAGCTCGCCGAAGACGAAGCCTCCATCGTCGGTGACGTTGACGTTCCGGAGCGAATCGTCACACTCGGCTCGCGTGGCGCGATCGTTCACGCCGACGGGCGCGAAACGCATGTGGTCGCGCGGCCACTCCCGCGCGACCCGACGGGCGCAGGCGATGCGTTCGCAGCGGCGTACCTCGTCTCGCGTGCGGCCGGCCATTCGCCCGCGGCCGCGGCACGCCGCGCCACGTCCGTCGTAGGTGCGGCACTGTGACAACGGCAGTTGTGCAGACCGAGTACGGCGCGTTCGCGGTCGATCTCGAGACCGAGGAGGTCGAACCCGCCGAAGAGGTCGCCGGTCCGGAAACGTTCACCGCTGCCCTGCCGCGCGTGGTCGCAGGGGACGCCGTGGGCTCGACCGTCGTCGCGGTGGTCGACCGCAAGCCGCCGTTGATGATCTCTCACGACGCGGGGACGACCTGGCGCGAGGCCGGCGCAGGGCTGCCGCAAGGGCGCGCCGTCGCGATCGCCGACGACGACCCGGACCTGATCGTCTACTGCTCGCGGAACCGCCTGCACGTCTCCACGGACGGAGGCGTCTTCTGGCAGTCGCTCGCGGTCGAGCTGCCGGAGATCGAAGCGGTATCGCTCATGCCCTAATGCTCAGGGAAGCCGGAACTCTCCCCTCGCGACGACCACCGCACTGCCGCCGACCTCGACGCGTTCGATCTCGGCGGCCGTGCCCGTGGCGCGGGCGTAGAGCCTGGACGGCCGCTTCAACTCGGCGCCCTGCTCGATCTCGATCTCCTCGCCCGATGCGATCCGGCCGTGGCGCAGCAGGTGCACGGCGAGCGGGCCGGCGGCCGATCCTGTCGCGGGATCCTCGGGCACGCCGTCCGAGGGAGCGAACATGCGCGTCTTCCAGCGCCCGTCCAGCGGCGCGAAGCAGTTGATGCCCGTGTCGAAGGCGGCGAGCTCCTGGAAATTCGGTCGCAAAGCCGCGACTTCCTCGGCCGATCGCAGCGCGACGAACACGTGCGACGGCCCGAGGTCGTACCAGTCCACCGGTAGCTCCGACTCGACCCCGAGCACCGAAAGCAACTCGTCGGCGCGCTCGTACGGCCGCCACTGCGGCAACGGCTGCGTCATCCAGCCGAACGTGATGCGCGGGCCTTCGCGTTCGAGCCGTCTCCGAGAAGTTCATCTCGCGCGCGAGCGACTGCATCGTCTCGTCGTCCACCTCTCGGCCGTCCGTGAAGACGGCGAGTTGGTTGCCGGTGAGCGGCGCGTCGGTGAAGACGTCGGCGACGACGTAGCGAAGCGTCGAAGACATCAGCGCGGAGCCACGGCGCGCACGCGATTCCAGCGCGCGATCTCGCAGCCGTTGGTCAGTTTCAAGCGCGCGTTGACAGCACGGCCTCCGACGAGACCGAGGACACGCGCTTGCGCCGGACCGCCGTAGATCTGGGTGCAGACGGTCGCCGGCGGCGTCGGCGCGAATGCCTCCGCGCCGAGCCGGCGCAGCAGCCGGCACGCCCGCGCCGGATGCGGAACCGTGCCGCGGGCCGGCGCGCACGTCAGCGTGTAGCGATGAACCTGGGCGGCGGCGCGCCCCTGCGGCCAGACGGCGATCCGAAGCCGCGTCGGCCCGGTCGCGGCTGAGGCGGCGCTTACGAGCAGGACTACCGCGCCGAGCGCCGCGGTGACATGCACGGTTTTCATCCTCGCACTCAGGCGACTTCGCACGTATGGATCTCTACCAGGCGGAGTGGTGCCCGCATTCGCACAAGGTTTACCGCAGTTCGCCGCATAAGCTTCCGCCGTGCGCCTGTTTCTCGTGCGTCACGCGGAGGCCGAGCCGGGCGAGCCCGACGAGCTTCGGACGCTGACAGCGTACGGCCACCGCCAGGCGAAGGAGCTGGGAGAACGCTTCGCGAAGCACGGCATCCAACCCGAGGCCGTGCTCTCGAGCCCGCTGCTGCGCGCGCGGCAGACAGCGGACGGCATCGCCGCAGGCGTGGGGATCGACGCCGAGCCCCACGAGCGCCTCGCGCCGGGCGCCACGGCCGCCGACATCCGGGCGGCGGTCGCCGGCCGCGGCGAGACGGTCGTCGTCGTCGCTCATCAGCCGGACTGCGGACAGATCGCGGCGGCGATCAGCGGCGGCCCCGCGCCGGAGTTCCCGGCCGGCGGCGTGCGCGAGCTCGAGCTGTGACGGCCGTCGTCGTCGAGGACCTCCGCAAGCGGTACGGCGAGCACGAGGCGCTGCGAGGGGTCAGCTTCGAGATCCGCGAAGGCGAGGTCTTCTCCCTGCTCGGCCCGAACGGTGCGGGCAAGACGACGACGATCGAGATCCTCGAGGGCTACCGGCGGCGCGACGACGGCTCTGTCTCGGTGCTCGGGATCGATCCCGCACGTGCACCACGGGAATGGCGCGCACGCATCGGCGTCGTCCTGCAGTCGTCGGCGATGTACGAGAACCTCTCCGTGCGCGAAAGCCTCGCGCTGTTCGCCGGCTACTACGACTCGCCGCGGCCCGTCGACGAGGTGATCGGCGTCGTCGGCCTCGAGGAGAAGGCGCACACCGTCGTCCGCAAGCTCTCGGGCGGACAACGGCGGCGACTCGACTTCGGGCTCGCGCTCATCGGGGACCCGGAGCTGATCTTCCTCGACGAGCCGACGACCGGCTTCGACCCGGCGGCGCGGCGCGCCGCGTGGGGGACGATCCGCTCGCTGCGCGGGCTCGGGAAGACGATCCTGCTCACGACGCACTATCTGGACGAGGCGGAACAGCTCTCCGATCGCGTCGCCGTGCTGCGCGAAGGACGCATCGTCGCCAGCGGAACGCCGGCCGACCTGACGCGTACGCCGGCAACGGAGATCCGGTACCGGGAGAACGGCAAGGACGTCGTCCTCCGCACCGAACAGCCGACGCGCGTGCTCGCCGAGCTGACGGGGCGCGCGGTCGAGGACGGGCGTGAGCTCGAGGCGCTGGAGGTGCGACGGCCGTCGCTCGAAGAGGTGTACCTCGAGCTGACGGAATGAAGATCTTCCTGCATGAACTGCGCGGGCAGCTGGTGCTGTACACACGGAGCAAGGAGCTCGCGTTCTTCACCTTCCTGCTGCCGCTCATCCTCTTCGTCTTGCTCGGCGCGACGTACGGCGACGACAAGATCAACAACGACCGCGGCGCCGATTTCCTCGAGGCGGGGATGCTCGGCTACGGTCTCGTTTCGACCGCGTTCGCGGGCCTCGCGATCTTCATGGTGATCCGGCGGGAGTCGGGAATCCTGAAACGCGTTCGCGCGACGCCCCTGCCGGCGTCGGCGTACCTCGCAGCCGTCCTCACTGCGACGCTGATCGCGTTTGCAGTGAACTCGGTCTGCATGATCGCGATCGGGCGCGGGCTCTTCTCGGTGCCGCTACCCGCCCGTTGGCTCTCGCTCGTCGTGACGCTGCTGCTCGGCGCGGCAGCGTTCGCCGCGCTGGGCCTCGCAATGACGGTGATCGTGCGCTCGGCCGAGGGCGCGTCCGCGACGGTGAACGCGGTCTACCTACCGATGGCGTTCATCTCCGGCTCGTTCTTCTCGCCGCACTCTTTTCCGCAGTTTCTGCGCGCGATCGCGGATGTGCTTCCTCTCACATACTTCATCCGGCTGACGCGCGACGTGATGCTCCACGGCCACCAGTTTTGGGACAACTGGGGTGATGTGGGCGTTATCGCCGCCTGGGGCGCGATCGGCGCACTTGTCGCGATTTGGCGCTTTCGCTGGGAACCGGCCGAGCGTTAGAACCGTCGTGACATCGGGGAAGGGAAAGGCATGCTCGATCTCAACCGCGTGCTCGCCTTTGCCCTGCAGCCGGAGGCGCCCCCGGCCGAGGTGCGCGTCAACTTCGGTGTCTTCGCCGGCCGCAAGGTCACCGCGGCGGAGATCGACGAGCTTGGGAAGGCCCTCATGCCCGAGTTCGGCCGCGTGACGATCGTCGCCGAGGAGCGGCATGAGCTGTCGACCCACTCGGAGATGTCGGTGCATCAAGTGCGGATCGAGCTGCCCGACGACGCGGACCCGGACCGCGTCGTCGTCCTCGCCGAGCACTGGGCGAACGCATGCATCTCAGACCGGCACGCGGAAATCAGCGAGCCCTGAGGGAACTAGCCGATCAGGCTCCTGTAGAGGTCGGCCGTTCGCTCCGCGATCGCGCGCCAGGAGAAATGCTCTACGGCGCGCTTGCGACCCGCCTTGCCGAAGCGCGCAGCCAGCTCGGCGTCCCCGAGTAGCTCGTTCACACGGGACGCGAGGTCCGCGGCGTTTCCCGGCTCGACGAGGAAACCGGTCTCGCCCTCCGCCACGACTTCCGGGATGCCGCCGACGCGACTGGCGACGACGGCCGTCTCGCACGCCATCGCCTCGAGGTTGACGATTCCCATCGGCTCGTAGACGGACGGACAGACGAACACGGTCGCGTGCGTGAGCAGCTGGATCACCTCCGGCTTCGGCAGCATCTCCTCGATCCAGATCGTGCGCTCGAGCTGCGGAATGCGCGAACGGACGCGCTCGCCGATCTCGGGCGTGTCGGGCGCGCCGGCGCAGAGGACGAGCTGCGCGCCCGGGTCGATCGACGGCGCGGCGTCGAGCAGGTGCTCGAGGCCCTTCTGGTGCGTGATCCGGCCGACGAAGATCACGTACGGTGTCGCGGGATCGACGCCGTGCCGCTCGAGCACGTCGGTGCCGTGGTCCGGCCGGTACTCCTCGGTGTCGATCCCGTTGTGGATCACCTGCACGCGCCCAGGGTCGACCGCGGGATAGCACTGGAGCACGTCGTCGCGCATCGCACCGGACACGGCGATGATCGCGTCCGCCCCTTCGAGCCCGGTGCGCTCGCAGAAAGAGGAGAGGTGGTAGCCGCCACCGAGCTGTTCCTCCTTCCACGGGCGCAGCGGCTCGAGGCTGTGCGTCGTCGCGACGTGCGGGATGCCGTAGTTGAGCTTCGACAGGTGCCCCGCGAGGTTCGCGTACCACGTGTGTGAGTGCACGAGCTGCGCGCCGTCGACGCCGGCGGTCATCGCGAGATCGACCGACATCGTCTCGAGCGCGGCGTTGCCCGTGAGCGCGTCCCACGGGCGATACGTCTTCGCACCGTCGCGCTTCGCTCCGAAGCAGTGAACGGTCAGGTCGAGCAATTCGCGCAGCTCACGCGCGAGGTACTCGACGTGCACGCCGGCGCCGCCGTAGACCTCCGGCGGATATTCGCGCGTGAGCAGTGAGACCCGCGGGGCGATGGCGCGAGACCATAACTCTTACGAACTTCCTAGCGCGCTCTCAAGGTCGCCTTAGGCCGGCACGGTTTCCTGTCTTCAATCGACCCAGAGGAGGAGACATGGAAAAGGTCTTGATCGTCATGCTCGACGGCGCAATTCCGCCGGATCTCGGCGCGGCTGAGGTTCTCGTCATCGCCCCCGCGTTGAACTCGCGGTTGCGGCACTGGCTGTCGGACGACGACGCTGCCCGCCGATACGCGGCGGAACGAGCCGCGGCGTGTGTCGACCGGCTGGAAGGTTTGGGAGTCCGAGCACGAGGGCGTGTCGGGGACGCCGATCCGCTGCAGGCGATTGCCGACGCACTGCCGAGGTTCGCAGCGGACGAGATCGTGATCGCGGCGGAGGCCGAGCGGTCAAGTCGGTTGGCCGACCGCGCGCGGACGCGCTTCGCGCTGCCGATCGTGCGCACACAGGAGCCGCTCCCTCATGCCGCGTGACGTCGGCCACGGCTAGGACACGAGCGGCGCGAGCGCCTCCTCTACGACGTCGCAGTACTCCGCGCCCTCGTAGCGACGGAGAGGATGAGTCGGCATCGGGATCTCGCGGAGCGCGCCGCCGTGCCGAACGTAGAGGACGGGGTGGATTCGCTCCTCGGCGTCGAACTCGAGCGTGACCGCCGCGCCGTCGAAGCCGCCGTCGACGAAGACCTCGAGCGGGAGGATGCCGTCGTCGACCACCCCGACGGGGTCGGCGCGCAGCACGCGCGCGAGGTAGCCCTTCTGCATCGCGAGCTCTGGCGCTTCGTTCAGCTCCGCGACCACGTACGGCACGAGTTGGTCCGGCTCGAGCTTCGGCCGCGCGGCCGGTCGGCCGAACAGCGTCTCCGCGAGATGGTTCGCGAGGATCCGGGCGTTGTAGCGAAAGCCGCAGACCATGCTCGAGAGGCTCGCGACGCCGTGCTTCTGCAGGCCGCGAGCGGCCTGGGTGATGTTGCCGGCGAAGAAAACTCCCGGCACGGTGACGCTCTCCCAGAAAGGTGTGAGCACGGGAAGACGCCCGTCGGACGTGGTCGTCAGACCGAGGTCGGCAAGATCGCCGAGCGGGGAGCGAAAGCCGGTCGCGGCGATGACGATGTCCGCAGGCAGCACCAGCGTCTCGCCGCGAGCGGGATCGACGGCGTGCACCTCTGAGCCACCGTCTCGGCGCTCCACGCGCTCGATCGACGCGTCGAGCACGTAGCGGCCGGGCGCGCCGCGAACGTGCTCGTCGTACGGCGTGAGATACCAGGGTCGCAGCGGCGAGCGCGCGAGGCGGGCCGTGTCGGCGGGTCGGGGCGAGACAAGCGTCAGGTCGCGAACGCCTCGGAGCAGCAGCGCCTCGCCCACCTCGAACGCCGAGTTGCGCTTCCCGATGATCACGACGCGGCGGCCTCGGAACCGGTCGGGCGCGTCCTCGAGCGCCGTGTAGTGGTCGCCGAGCTCGAGCCCCGGAATCTCCGGCACCCACGGCTCGGTCATCCCGACGGCGAAGATGGCGGCGCGGCACCGGTACTCGCCGTCGCCGGTGACGATGACGAGACGCGAGCCGTCGCGGCGCGTGCTCTCCCAGCGACAGCCGTACCGTGCCGGCAGGCCGGCCCGCTCGGCAAATGCCACAAGGCCCGCCTCCATTTCCCCTCGAGCCGGGCGCCGTTGCCCGTCCGCCATGTGCGCGAGCACGAGTGCGCGAAGGTCCGGCTCGTCGGCGACGAGACTGTTCTGGTCGCGAGCCTCGTATGCGCGCGTCTCTCGCTCGTCGGCCGCGGCTTCGTGCGTCCAGCTGATGAGCCGCTCGAAGAGGGGGAACCGGCGGAACATTCCACCCGGGCGGTCGTCCGCGGATAGCAGCACGTGGTCGATCCCGAGGCGCTGCAGCCAGTAACTGGTCTGGAGACCGCCGGGGCCGCTGCCGACCACGACGACGTCGTAATCGCCGGGAGGGGAGCGTCTGCGGTCGTCCGCTACCGCCACCGGTCGGCCTCGCGCACGCGGCGCGCTTCGGCCTTGAGCAGTCGCAGCATCACCGGTGGACGCTCGAGCAAGAACGCCTCGACCTTCGCGCCGGGAATGACGAGACAGCGAAGCAGCGTCTCGGCGTGCACATCGGCGCTCGGCGGCTCGCCGAGAAGAACCGAGATCTCGCCGAAGAAGTCGCCGCGCCCGAGGCGGCCGCGCTCAGTGCCGTCCACCAAGACCGTCGCTCCGCCCTCGAGCACGATGTAGAGGGCGCTCCCACTCAGGCCGCGTCGCAGAACGGGCTGACCGGCGCCGAACACCTCCTCCTCGAACGTGTGCGCGACGGCCTCGAGCTCCGGCCACGACAGATCGGCGAAGAGCGCGAGATCCGCCAGCTGGGCGACGACCGCGTCACCGTCGGTCACCGGCGCCGTTCCGTCCCGCAGCAGCAGTCCGGTGGACCGTTGGACGAAAACGGCCGGAATCGTCACCGTCGTGCCGAGCCCCGACCACGTGAATGTCGGAGGCGGTACCAGCACCACCGGATTGTTCCCGCCCAGGCCTACAAGGGCTTCGCCGCCGGCAGAGCTGTTGTACACGATCGCGGCGGCTGCTCCCTTCAGCTGCGCCTGCGCGACCTTGTAGTCGAAGCGGCAGCCTCCACGCTCGATCAACGCGATCTTGCCGGTTGGGTCGCCCAGGTACGCATCTTCCGGGTTGCTGCCCGTGATCGAGCCGGCCGGACAGCCGCGCCCGACGTGGACGACCTCCCCGGCGAAGGTGTCGTACGGCGGCTTCGGCGCGAACAGCGAGATCGAGACGGGACGTCTCCCTGCAAACGCATTGCTGGTCACGTACGGCTGGTAGACGTGCGCCTGGGTGAACTTCGAGGGACGCCCGCACGGCTGATCGACCCCGTTCGCGTCCTTGTACGGCTCGCTGAAGGAGCTGTTCAACAGGCCGATTAGATCCGTCAGCTGCCCGAAGGACAGGCCGTAGGGCAGCGCGCCTCCACCGAGAGCGAGGTTCGCGGCTTCGCGCACCTGCACTGCAGCCTGGCCGTTCAGCGCGCTCGCCTGCGCCGACGTGAGCCGCACGCCACCGAGTTTCACGCCCTCCATGTCGACGAGACTCAAGGGCTGGAAGCCGGTCGGTGTGACGACTCGCTCGCTGAAGTTCAGGTTGAGCGACTCTGCCAGCGTCTGTGAGCCGAGGTTTCCCCCAGTGCCCATGTCGGTCGGGTTGGTGGCGCTGGTCGAGAACGCGCCCGGGCTGCCGCCCGTCCCCACTGCCTGCTGCAGCGCTGCGACGGCCGTCCACGTGTACGTGTTGGGGCTGGCTCCGACGCTAAACGGAAGTCCGCCTTGGATGAGTTGCGCGGCTTGGGGGCTGTTGCTCAAGTAGCCCTTGCCGTAGGTGCAGAACGCTCCATCTGCGAAACCGCCGGGGCTCGGCGGCGACACCGCGGCCCTCGTGAAACTGCTGCTTGCTGCTGCCACGAGCAGCACACCCAGCAGCAGCGCCAGCCTCCATCCTCGGGCCTCTCTCATGGCTTCCTCCTCTCGTAGCCGTCAGCCGGACGCGTCGATAAAGCGCCCGAACCGCAGAACGGCCGCAAACGCCTTTTGCGTTGGGCAGCGGGAACCTACTCCTCCGTGGCGTTCGATGCAGAACGAGCGGCAGCGCCTCAGCGAGCGCGGCGAGCGGGAGAGTGGATGATCCAGAAGGAGGCTAAAGTGGCTCAACCATCAGGAAAGAGCCCCCGTAGCTCAGTGGATAGAGCAGAGGTTTCCTAAACCTCGTGCGCTGGTTCGATTCCGGCCGGGGGCATAAGGGCTCGCATTGCGGAGCCGACTTCGCTCAACCACGCGGTTCATTCGGGTCGGAGTTGCCATAGATGCGCGCCGCGTGCGTGCACCGGTGCGGCGAGTCGAGTCGCTCAGCTTGGGCGGGCGCCGTCGGCGGCGGACGCGTCGGTCGACGGCGTCGCCGGTGAGTCAAGGTAGCTCGTCTACCGCTGAACCTCACGCGCCGGACGAGCGCATGCTGACGGCGTGGCAGGTTGGTGTCGAGTGGCTACCGGTCGAGTTCGAGGCCTGGCGGCTCGCGGCCGGGCGAGGGCGGGGGGTTGTGTTCGGGGGGCTCGAGGGGCGCGGGTCGGGTGATGCCGTAGCGCTCGATCGCGAGGACGAGTTCGGGTTGGCGTTGTTCCCAGTAGTGGACGATCGCGTTGCGCTCGATCGGGAGGAAGGGGTCGTCGCCGACGTCGTCGAGGTGGCCGAGCGCGAGGACGATGGGCGTCAGCGCGCTGTCTTCGTGTTCGGGTTGGTAGCGGGCGAGGAAGAGGCCGAGTCCTTCCTCGATCGTGCGGTATCCGCGTTGCTCGATCGTCATCAGGTCGAAGTAGTCGCGTAGCTGCGCTCGGCCGGCGATCGCATTGAGTTTCATCGCGAGCAGGTCGCCGAGCCCGGCGACTTGGAGGCCGCCGAGGGGCGTCGTCGGTTCGAGTCGCTGTTCGGGGCGGTCGAGGCCCGCTTGCAGGAACTGCAGCCGGGTCTCGCCGTAGAGACCGTTGAGCGTGCCGGGGGCGCGCTGGGTGATCGCGAACGGGCCGTGCGCGGCGAGCCGCTCGGCCAGCCGGTCGAGGTCGACCGCGGTCGTGTGGTAGAAGAAGTCGAGGTCGCGGCTCGGGCGGTGGCGGAGGTGGACTGCGATCGCCGTCCCGCCGCCCAGGTAGACCTCGGCGGGGACGATCGGCGCGACCTCTTTCCAGGTCGCTGCCGTCTCGCCGGGAAGCAATGCCTCCAACCAGTCGGGCAAGCTCATCGACGTGCCGCCCGCGCGAGGTTGTGCGCGAGCGCGCGTTCGGCGGCGGTGAGGCCGCGGTTGCGCGAGGCGGTTTCCCAGTCGCGCGCGGTCAGGGCGGATGCGCCCCAGGCGATCCCGTCGAGGTCGTGGCTCGAGAGCAGCCGCTCGGCGATGTAACCGCCGTGCGCGTCGAGGTCGAGCCGACTGGGGTCGGCATTCCAGAAGAGGTGCCGTAGCCGGGCCGGCAGCCGGCCAGGATTCCGGAGCTCGTGCTGTCTGGCGGATGGACGGAGGTTTGCCAGGCGCGGTGCGAGCGACGGCCATTCGGGCGCGGTCACGTTCGCGCGAACGAGCTCGGCTTCCCGCGCGCGACCGGCGGCAACCCTCTCCCGCTCTCGGCGAACGAGCCCGCGCGCGGCGAGCGAACGCAACGCGCCTGCCGCCGCCGTTGGCGAGACACCGGCGCGTCGGGCAACCGCGCGCGTTCCAGCCAGCCCGCGCGGTGCACGAGCAAGCGCGGCCAGCACCTGCGTCTCGACCCGGGCCAGACCGTCGACCGAGGGCATGACGCCGAGCTCCGCACGCAGCTGAGTGAGCTCTCGGTCGCCGAGGCGCACGCGGCCGCCCGGGCGTCGCTCGACGGCGAGCCCGAGCCGGTCGATCGCACGCTGCACGCGCGGCAGGCTGGTTCCGAGCCTGCGCGCGGCATCGCTCGCCGAGATAGTGTCCATTTCGTTAGTTTAGCAAAGCGGTGTCCCTCCGAACCGGTGAGACGGCCACTGTGGGGAACGACTGGCCGCGATGGCGACCGACCACTCGAACCGACAACGGCGTGGTCCCCACGTAGACGTAGCTTGGCCAAAAGTGAAGTCGACCAAGCGCAGGCAACGGCTTCACAACCAGCAGCCGCTGCGTGCGGCGTTACGCTCCCTGGTCAGTGGAGGCGCGGCGGGGCACCGGCTCGAAGGAGAAGCGGCGGGTCGCGCAGGCGCTGGTCGCGACCTATTACGAGGCCGAACTCGCGGGTCTCGTCGAGCACGTCGCCCAGGCGATCGAGCGGTACCGCGCCGACGATCTCGACGTTGATGGCATCGACGAGGTAATCCACCGCTACACGAAAGCTGCTCGCGAACTGTGGAAGTTCTGCTTCGTCGGCGGATCTGGTGTCCACACCGAGCGGGTCGCTGCGACGCTCGAGCTTCTCACCGCGGAGGGGGAGCGGCCCGATTGGTGGGCCGCAACGGAGCGTCGCCGTGGCTAACGAGCGGTGGCGAGTGACTCATAGCTGTGTCGTCGCGTGTCGTCACCGGTCATCTACGGCTGCTAGAAGTCGCGCTGCCGTCGTCGAGTTGGATAGCGCCCACTCCATCATTACGAGTGAAGGAGCGGCGTCGTCCGCTGCCGCATCAAGTCGCGCCACGGCACACGGGTACACCAAAATCGGCGACCGGAACGACGGCGCACGACACCCTCGTGTGCGCGTGGCGTGCGGCGTCGCCGGTCACGAGACAGCGGCGCAGTCGAAGCGCTTGTGATGATCGCCGCGCCTGGTCTCGCAGTCCCCTGACGCTTGGCCGGGAACTGGAGCCACGTCCGGGCGGCGATAGCGAGGTGACTGGTTGCCGTGGGGGTTCGATGCAACACCGATGATTTCGCTGGCTCCGGCGAGTCTGTCTGGTTACAGAGGCCATCGGCGGGCCGGCGCCTACGCGCTCGAAGATCGATCAGGAGAGGAGATGCGCAAATGAACGTGACTCAGAAGGAAGGCACCGAACAGGGAGCGTGGCCCGGGGCTATCGCGATCAGGAGAGGAGATGCGCAAATGAACGTGACTCAGAAGGAAGGCACCGAACATGGAGCGTGGCCCGGGGCTATCGCTGCGATCACGCTGTTCGTGGAGGACTTGGAGGCGGCGAAGCGCTTCTACCGGGAGGTCTTCGAGCTGCCGGTGGCGTTCGAGGACGACAACTCGACGGTGTTCAGGTTCGGCGAAACGCTCGTCAACCTGCTGAAGACGAGCGAGGCACCCGGGCTCGTCGAGCCGGCGACCGTGGCGACCCGCGACGCCGGGGTCCGGTTCCAGTTCACGCTCGGCGTTGACGATGTCGACGCGATGTGCGAGGAACTGAAAGAGCGTGGAGTTGAGCTCTTGAACGGACCGATGGATCGACCGTGGGGGATCCGCACCGCCAGTTTCCGGGATCCGGGCGGGCACATTTGGGAGATCGCCCGCTAGCGACCGAGGGTAGGCAACCATCGGCTGCGCAAGTATCCGACGACTCTTACAGTCACCCGAGTCCGCGCCACACACCATCTGAATGTCGAATGCCGCTAGCCACAACCGCCGAGATAACACGCGACGTTGACGAAGACGTTGCCGGCGACAGCCTCCGCAACGACAACGAGCACGACAGCAATGGTAAATCGACGCTTATCGCTCCTCCCGAGCTTCGCGCTCATGAAGCCTCCGCCGACGGCGATGCCGATTAGCAAAGCGGAATACGCGATCTTCGCCCACCCTGGAGCATCTGATCGGACGAAACCGCCGATTTGCAGCAGCCCGGACAACCCGCCGACGCCGAGAGCAACGACGAGTCGTTGGCGCAACGTCCGCACCGCACTTCAATCGTAAGCGCTGCTGAGCAGCCGCAACGTCGCCTGCGTCAGTGCGCCGGAATGCACTCCGATCACGCACTATGTTCTCGGTCGTGCGTCGGGTTCGGACTCTCTTGGTCGTGCGCTTTCTCCAGCGCCGGTGTCGTCGGGATGGCCGAAGCCGATGCCGCACATCCGCGCCTCCGGTGTACCTCGAACTATGACCTCATGCGTCTCGGGCGTCGAGAATGACAGTGAGTTCGAGAGTCTCCCCGACCGCCCGCACACGGCGGTCCCGGCAGCGACCGACGTTTCGTAGGGTTCGTGGCGATGGCTGCCCGCGACGCCGCCTGTAGCTGTGGGCAACTTCGTCTGGAAGCAGCGGGCGATCCGATTCGAATCTCCATGTGCCACTGCCTTGCCTGCCAACGTCGGACAGGAAGTGCCTTCTCGATCCAGGCGCGGTTCACAGCGGATCAAGTGCAAGTCGTTGGTCGCCACAGCGACTACGTGCGAGTGTCCGACGAGGCCGACAAGGCGCGACACACCTTTCATTTCTGCCCTGACTGCGGCGCGACGGTCTTCTACACCAGTTCGCACTCGCCAGACGTGATTGCTGTTCCGGTCGGCGCTTTCGCCGACCCATCCTTCCCGCCGCCGACGGTGTCGGTCTACGAGTCACGACGGCATCCGTGGGTCGGTGTGCCCGCCGCGATCGAACACCAAGACGACGCACTCTGGGCGACGCAACTCAGACCTCTCTACGAGGCTGCCGAGTACGCCCAGGCGGCCGACCGCGGGCGCGAGTTGCTCGAGGCTCATCCCCAGTACGGAGACCTGTTCTTCAACGTGGCCTGTTGCGAGAGCCTCGCCGACCGGACGGCCGACGCGCTCGAGCACCTCGCGCGCGCGATCGACACGTCGGAGCGCTTCCGAGCCCTCGCGAAAGACGATTCGGACTTCGATCCAATCCGCGACGAGCCCGCTTTCGAGGAACTGATCGGCCGCTAAGGGCAAGCTCACAGGTGCCATTCGCGCACGGTCGCGGCACGAGACTCCGCTCTCGCCCAAAGTCCGGTTCAGTCGTACCATGAGCGGTTACGCGGCCGCGCAGCTCGACGAGATCGAAGAGGTCAGCGACGGCGAGAACCTGGACGCCCCCGTCGGCACGCTCGTCTTCGTGCGCCCCGCCGTGAAGCGAACCGCGCTCACTGCGGAGCCCGAGACGACGATAATCGCGCTCGGCGGCGTTCCGGGAAAGGCATACGAGCCCGTCTCCTTCTTACCGCACGCGCCCTCTAGCAACGACGGCATCGCGTGTGCCAGTGCCGCGGAATGACGCCCGAACGAATCGCGATGATCTGGCCATGAAGATCATCGAGGAGCGTGAAACGCGCGCGCGCGCCAGGCAGCGGTCAGACCGTGGCCAACCTCGCGGATTATCGCTGCAGCGAAACGAGCACAAGTGACGCGATGACCCGACAGTAATGTTCGCCGTCGAGCTCGCTCGTCAGAACACGGCGAAGGAGAAGGCGCCGACCGTGCCGGGAAGCGAGAATGTCGTTCCGCGCCTGTTGCTTCCCAGTACGAGCATGCGGATCGAGCGGTCGTGTGCTGCGGCAAGCCAGCCGCCGACGATTGCGACCCGGCTCGCGGCAGGCACGTGCATGACCGCGACGACGCGGTCGGTGCCTGCCCGCATGCCGAGCACGCGTCCGTTTGTCTGCGCCGCCCAGACGATCCCCTGGTAGCCGGTGAGCAGCTGACTCGTCATTCCGTTGAGGTGTCCGACGAGCCTGCGGGCAAGCGAGACGGCTTGGACCCTGATCAGCCTTCCGTCGCGGCAGACGACATCGACCGCGAGACCGCTCGGATCGGGAGCCAGAGCCGCCGCTACGACCCCGGCGTCGGGGCGCGCGACGACCCGCGCCTCCGTCACGTCGCTGACGTCGAGTTGGGTCAGCACGCGGCTGCCGGCGCTCGCGACCCACAACTGGGGATCGCTCAGCGCGAGCGCGACCGGATGCGACACGGAGACGCGACGCACGACTCGGCCGTGCTCGAGGTCGAGGAAGTCCACCCACCCGTTCGCGTCGGCGACCACCGCGTAACGCGGCCGAACCAGCCCGAACTCAGCCCGCGGTACGAGCGCCAGATCCACCGGGCGTCCCAGGCCGCCGAACAGGTGCAGTCGACGACCAGTGCGCCCGTCGATCTCGATGACGACACCGCGTCGCGTATTCGCAACCAGAACGCGGCTCCCGTCGACGCTGGCGGCCACCGGCCCCGCTCCGCGCGGAACGACCACCATCCGCGCAAGGTGCCCGCTCTGCACATCGACGATCGCCAGCCTTCCCTCGCTCGGCAGCAGGACGAAGGCGCGGATCGATCCGCCGCCCGCGCGAGCGGCGCCCGTGAGCAAGAGCAGACTGAGCAGCGCGAGCAGGACGGGGCGCATCAGACGAAGTACGCGCCAGGCACGCATCGAAGTCCCGCGCAAGCCTGCGCGCCGCAAAAGTCCGTGGAGCAGTGTTCGTGTGCGCGTGGTGTGCGCGAGGCGTGTTGCGGCGTCATCCGCAAGCACTCCATGCGAGCAAGGAAGTGCTGCAAATCGACAGAGCCGACGCGCGGATTCGAACCGCGGACCCCTTCATTACGAGCGTTGATCAGGTGTCGCCGCAGGTCCCGCGTGGTCGCGCGAAGCCGCATCAAATCCAAGGAATCGGCGTGGCCGAGTGCCGATCGTGAGCTTCGGGATGGCGGCGTCAAAGAGGGAGGGCGGGGCCGAAGCCCCACCCTCCCTTCTTTTTGCCTAGCGGAGTAGGTATTCCATGGCCCGGCCCATGACAGCGTTCCTTGCGTCTGGGGTTGCGATGCCTTCGAAGCCGAACCCGAAGTAGATCGAGTCGTCCGTCGACACCGTTGCGCCCTCGGGGAATCCAGCCGCGGTCGTGCGGGTGAAATTGTTTCCGTTCGGCGCACTCCCCGGAGGCGGACCAGTCACGCTCCAGCCGCCGAGACCGTCCTCGAACGACGTCGTCTCGCCGGTGGAGACGGCGGTGTCATCGATGAAGACGCCGAGTCCCTGAACCGACCAGTCGCTGACGTACGCGATCGAGACCTCGACCTGCTTGCCGGCATACGCGGAGAGGTCGACAGACCACTGCTCCCAGCCGTGCGAGCTTCCGGAGGCTGCGTTCCACGACCCCGTCGTGCCGGTCGAAGTGCAGGTCGAGACGCCGTCCCACGTCTGGTAGTGGTCGAGCCAAGGATGGAGCTCGCGCCAGCCGGCGGGACAGCTCTGGCCCGTCGCGGTGGTGGTGTGCCCGTTGAGGTCGGGAAGCGTCGTCCAGTCGTCCTGACCGACCGAGTGAGCCTCGACGAAGACGTGATCCCAGTCCTGCTCGGTGTCACGCGAGATCCAAAACGACAGGCTGCCCGAACCCTTCGCAGTGAGGTCGACCGTGCGCGTGAGCCGCTTGTACGAGATGTCGGCGATGTCGGAGTACATGTAGTACGAACCCGTGTGCGGGACGAAGGGCCCGCCCGGACGGTCGTACTTTGCCGACGGCCAGCTCGCGAACTGCGGGTACGTCGCCGGAGGCAGGACCCCGCTCGTCGCGATGAACGAAGCGCTGTGATCCTGGTTGTTCGCGCTCGGTCCCCCGAAAGTCCAGCTAAGGACCGACGGCCGGTCGAACGGGTTGTCCGAGCCGAAGACGTCGTAGAGCTTTCCGTTCGACGTAGTGCCCGCGTCGTCGTTGTAGATGTAGGCCCCCAGGTAGTACTGGAGAAAGTCGTCGGCGAGGAAGATGCAGCCGTCCTCGCCGGAGTCGGCCGGATTGCAGGCCGCATTCGTCTCGAGGTTGTACTCGTACCCGAACGCCTGCGAGAAGCCGGCGTACTTGCCGGTGTAGAGGAGGCGCCCGCCCTCGTTCAGGTAGCCGCGCACGGCGAGCACCTCATCGTTTGCGAGCCGGTCCGCGGTTCCTGCAACCATGCCGCGGCGCCGCGTGATGATGTCGTCGCCCGTGTACCAGATGACGGCGTCGTAGTGGCTGAGGACGCCGAGCAGGCTCGGCGCCGTTCGGCCGTTGGCATCAACGTCGTAGACGTCGGCGCCGATGCCGTTGGCGGCGAGTGCGTCCAGGTAGTACGACAGGTAGGTCGGCCCGTTCGTCTTCTTGTACACGGGCGAGATTCCGGAGTAGTCCTCGGCGGCGAGGACGAGCACACGGTTCGGGGATTCGACCATGGCCGTATACGTGAAGGAATCGCTCGACTGGCCGCCGCCCTCGAACCACACCTTGACGACATCGCCCGGGCTCGTCCCCGTGATGTTCCCGCGCACGATGCGGTAGTAGATGTCGCCTGGTGCGCCTGATCGCTCGCCGCCGTTCCACTCGGACGTCGGCGCGCTGCGCACGTCGCCGCCGTTGACTTGATACTTCACGCTGACGGCCCCGAGACTCCGCCGCGCAAGCACCCGGACTTCCTGCGGATCGCCATAGGAGACCGAGAAGCGGAAATCGCTCATCGGATTCGCCCACTTTTCAGGATCGAGGCTCGACGTCTCGAGGTAGAACGGCTTCGTCGTGTTGCCGAGGTGCGAGACGGGATTCGCGGGGTTCGGCGCCGAATTGGCCACGTCGAGGGCGAAGGGGAGGTTCTTGTCGAACTCGGCCTGGATGAGCGCCTCGTCGTCGGGAAAGACAAATCCGCAGCCGTCGCAACCTTCCTCGAGCTCGGGCGTCCACGCCAGCGTGCCGTTGACGGCGTGGGCGTAGTCCGTGGTCTCGCCGTTGGTGATGTACAGGTCACCGCCGACGCCCGGATCGAATCCGTCGATAGCCGGCTTGGCGTCCGTGCCCTGGAGAGCGATGTAGATCGGGTCATCCGCTGAAGGCTCCTGCAACTCCCAGCCGAACGTCGACAGGAGCAGCGGGCCGTACGAGTGGTAGTTGACGAGGAACTCGGCCTTCGACTTGCTGAGCAGGTTCATGTAGGCGTTCGTCTCCGGCTCGGAAGCCGCGGCCGTTCCCTTGTACGTCTCGCTCGACGTCTGGGACGACGAGCCCTCGTTGTCGTAGTTCCAGTGCTCAGGGAAGTTGCGGTTTGGATCGACGCCGTCGTTACTCGAAATGACGCCGTCGCCGTCGTTGTCGCGCAGGTTCTTGCGCCAGAGCCGGTCGCCGTCAAAGGTGTACTGATAACCGTCGGGATTGGCGACAATGGTGAACCAGAGCTCGCGCGTATTCACGAGGTCCGTCACCGTCGAGTTCTTGCCGTAGTTGTCCACGAAGTAGTGGAGAAGACGCCGTGGGACCTCCACGCCGATCCACTCCCGTGCGTGCTGACCCCCGACGTAAACAGCTGCCGGACGGGCGCCGTCCGCAATCGTGCGGGCGTTCTTCGTCACCTTGAGCGCGAGAATCTCGCGTCCATTCACCGAGGTGCCCGTGCGAACAAGCTTGACGATGGACGGGTTCTTCTGCGCAATCGCGTAGAGCTCGTCACGGATCCCGCCGGGCTCGTCGTACGAGCGCCAGACATCGAAGCCGTAGGCGGATTGCGCCGCAGCCTGCTGCTGCACCGTGAGCCCCGCCCGGTTGCGAAGCAGGCTCAAGGAAACTCCTGATGCCGTGAGGCGGTCGCGCTCGCGCGAGGTGAGGACGAGGTCCACTTGGACGCCGTCCTTGACTTGGCTCGCCCCGGCAACGTCGTAGCCTTCGCGAGCGAGCTTCCCGACCGTGGCACGGTCGATCTTCGCCGTATACATCTGGAGCTGTTCGGTCCTGCCGCCCGACGCATAGGAAAGCGTGGCGATGCCAAGGCTCAGCGCCAAGCCAACGGCAACGAGTGCCCACCTCTTCATCGAAAACTCCTCCCCGATTAGTTTCGCTATCCCCGATTGGTTTTCGCTATCGAAGAGCCGATAAACGCAATCGAGTCCGGTCGCGGAGATCAAACACTGCGCCTCCGGCTGCGATGAAGCGGCGTGAGCGTCCGCGCCGGCCGGCCGGCCGCGAGCTGCCAAAACGTGGAAACCGAAAGAGCCGACGCGCGGATTCGAACCGCGGACCCTTCATTACGAGTGAAGGAGCAGCGTCGCGTGCTGTCGCGTGAGGTCGATCGATGCCGCACGGTTACAGCGGAAAGCTGCGGCGAGAGATGAACGGGAACGACGGCGCGCGACAACCTCGTGTGCGCGTTGTGCGCG
>WNFU01001675.1_pt1 | contig 30963 bp, 23 predicted proteins | sample 5400121 | NCBI WGS metagenome assembly WNFU01 (sample SAMN13153360, study PRJNA577476) | soil metagenome | isolation source: 100 cm soil or saprolite under grassland replicate 1 | place: USA:California | collected 2016-06-15
TTCCCGGGAATCCATCCGGACGCGGCCCGCTGGCTGGTCGAACGCAAGGTGCACGCCGTCGGGATCGACACGCCGAGCATCGACTACGGGCAGTCCACCACCTTCGACACCCACCAGACGCTGTTCGCCGCGGACATCCCGGCGTTCGAAAACGTGGCGCACCTGTCGGCCGTGCCGGCAACGGGGGCGTTCGTGATTGCGTTGCCGATGCTGATTCGCGGGGGGAGTGGTGGACCGCTGCGCATCGTGGCGGTGCTGCCGGATGGGGCGGTGCCCGAGTGAAACGTCACACGTCACACGTCAGACGTCACACGTTGTCGGGAGCCACGTTCTGCTTTGCGTGTGACGGATGACGTGCAACGTGTGACGTGGTTACGCCGGCAACCCCTTCCGCGTCACGTCTTCCATCACCTCCGTGAAGCGATCGATCTCCGCCACGGTCGTATACACGTTCGGCGTCACCCGCACGCAGCTGAACTCCTTGTGCACGATCGGCGTGACGATGATGCGGTGCTTGTCCCACAGGTACTGGACGAGCTTGTTCGGGTCTAGCCCCTCGATCGCCACGCTCGCGAGCCCGCACGACTGCGTCGGGTCGTAGGGCGTGAGGATCTTGACCTTGGGGAGCTTCTCGAGCCGCTTCGCCCAACGCTGGAACAGGAACCGCAGGCGCGCGGCCTTGCGCTCGGCGCCGATGCCTTCGTAGAACGTCAGGGCCTCCGCGATGGCGTTGTGGTTCGCCGCGGGGTGGGTTCCGATCTCTTCGAATTTGCGGATGTTCGCGTTCATCTCGGGCGGTGCCGCCATCAGCGGCCAGATCTTCTCGACCTTCTCCTTGCGCACGTACAGGAACCCGGTGCCGTGCGGGGCGAGCAGCCACTTGTGGAGGCTCGTGCCGTAGTAGTCGCAGTCGAGCTCGTCGCGCGTGAACGGGAACTGTGCGTAGGCGTGCGCGCCGTCCACGATCACTTCGATCCCGCGCGCCCGCGCCAGCTGGACGATCTTCCGGATCGGGAAGATCTGCCCGGTGAGATTCGTGATGTGGCAGACGTGGATCACCCTGGTCTTGGGCGTGATGGCGCGCTCGATGCGGTCGGCGAGGTCGTCCTGCGAGGGCGGCGGCACCGGGAAGCCGATCTCCTTCACGACGATGCCGTCGCGCCGCTCGCGCTGGTGCCACGTGGTGAGCATCCGCGGATAGTCCTGGGTCGTCGTGAGCACCTCGTCGCCGCGCTGGAGCGGGAGGCCGAGCTGCACGATCTCCAGCGCCTCGCTCGCGTTGCGCGTGATCGCCATCTCCTCGAGGTCGCAGCCGAAGCTCGCCGCGAGGCGGCGGCGCACCACTTCGATCTCGGGCTCGAGGATCTGCCACATCGTGTACGCCGGCGCCGTGTTCGAGTACTCGAGGTAGCGCCGCATTGCGTCCTGGACGACGCGCGGGCTCGGGCTCACGCCCCCGTTGTTCAGGTTGATGAGGGTGCGGTCGAGCGTGAACGCCTGCTGGATCTCGAGCCAGAAGTCCTCGTCCTGCGCGACGTCGCCGGCCGGCCGGCCGCCCAGCGCGCCCGTCAGGCGCGGCATCCGCTCGAGGCCGTCGTTCTTGAGCGCGGGAATTCCCGCTCCCGCGGCGACCATCGATTCCACGAAGCGCCGGCGCGTCAGCATGGGCTCACCCTCCCCGGAGCGTGCGGCGCACCATGACGCCGTACGCGACGACGTTCACGACCAGAACCAGCGTACCCAAGAGCTCCTGCGTCGGCCGCGTGAGCCCGGCCGGATAGAGCACGGGAATCACGTAGTGCTCGACGAACCCGCCCGCGTAGCCCTCGAGCCCCGCTCGACGGCGCAAGTAATGCTCCAGTGGCGTGAGCGGACAGATCCAGCCCTCGTACTCGATGAGCGCGCCCCAGACCGCGCAGGGCACGTGGCCCCACACCAGCCGGCGCCAGCGCCAGGCGAGGAACCCGCCCAGCACCACGAAGACGACGAAGGCCGTGTGCAGCAGCACGACCGCGTCGGCAAGCAGGCGAAAAGCCATCTTCGAATGTTCCCTAATACAGCCACATCCCCCGCCGGGCCAGCGTCCAACGGGGGTGAGGACCCGGCCTGCTACCCGCCCAGTCCTGTGGGCGTGATCAGGTCGTCGAAGTGCCCGAGGGCGTCCCAGATCGCGTTGAAGAGGGCGTTCAGCGCGGTGAGGTCGTCCGCGGTCAGCGGCTGACCACCGGCGCCCAAGAAGGTCGGCTCGCCGTTGGTGATCGTGATCGTGGCGTAGAGGCCGCCGTTGACGCGCACCGTCAAGCGTCCGGATTCACTCACGCCGGTCGTGGTGTCGGCCCCGGTGAGCGTCACGACTTCGTTGCCGACCTGCAGGGTGAAGGCGATGTCGAGCCCCAGCCCGCTCGGTTGGATGGGCGTCACCGTGAGCGTCTCACGGACGTGCGCGTTGTCCGCGTTCACGTCGAACGCGATGTCGAGCGTGACGGAGGTGGCGGTCACTGTGACGGGGCAGTTGAAGTCGAGGCGGTGCGACCCGTCGGTGATGTAGCCCAACACGGTCACGGTTCCGGTCCCGGCGGTGGGGCCGGCGGTGGCCGCGACGGTGTAATCGAGGTAGGTGACCGTCGCCCCCACGACAAGGAGATGCATTTGTTGCGTGGTGCCGGAGCTCTCGTCCTTGAGATCGGCGTAGCCGATCTCCTGGGTGACGATCGGGCTCCCGCCCAGATCGAGGGCGTACAAGATGAACCGCACGCCGTTCGCCGGCGCACCGGCGCGGTCCGTCACCTGATACTGCACCGACGTGGTGTCCCACTCGAACGTCTTCCCGAGGAGCTCGGGCGGGAAGATCACGGCGCTCACGACACCCGTCACCGGGGCGAGCGTCGAGCGGAGCGCTGCCACGAGAAGCCGGCTCTCGGCCACCGAGGTCAGCCGGCCGGAGGCCGCGGGGCCCGCGGAGCGGAGTAGCGCGCGGAGCGCGGCGAACGAGCTCGTAGCGGGCGCAGACGGCGGGGCGACGAGCGCGAAGCTCTCGAACGCGGGCGAGCTGAAGCTCTGGTTCAGCGCCGCGACGTGGGCGGCGGTCGCCAGGGGGTCGGCCGGCTTGACGGGTCCGGTGGGGCTGTCACTGCACGCAGCGAGGGCCAGCGCGACCGCGCCGGCGAGGCCGCGCCAGGAACGACGATATGGCGACATGCCGCTACCTCCCGTGGTTGCCTGAAGCGTGGGGTGCGTGGCGCAGACCGCAACCTACCCCGGAGGCGGCTGGAGGGACAGGTGGAGAGGGGGTCAGGTGGTGAGGCTTAGCCGCGGATCACCCCACCGCCCAAGAGGCGGTCCTCGGCATCGTACAGCGCTCCGGACTGCCCGGGCGTGATGGCGCGTACCGGCTCGGCGAGGTCGAGGCTCAGCACGCCGTCGGCCAGCGCGCGCACGCGGGCGGCCACCGCCCGGGCGCGGTAGCGACACTGCACGGAGACCTCCTCGCCCGGAGCGAGGGGGTCGGCGAGCCAGTTCACTTCTTCGAGCGTGACCTCGTGGCCGAACAGGCCGGCCCCGGGGCCGATCACCACCTCCCGGGTCTCGGGCCGGATGGCGACGACGTACATCGGCTCCCCGAAGCCGCCCGGCAGCCCGCGCCGCTGCCCGATCGTGTAGCGCGCGAACCCCGCGTGCTCGCCCACCCGCTCGCCGGCTGCGGTCACGAGCGGACCGGGCGCCAGCGCCGGCGCGCCGGCGGGGAGGTGGCGCTCGAGCACGCCGACGTAGTCGTCGTCCGGGACGAAGCAGATGTCGACCGACTCGGGCTTGTCGGCCGTGACGAGGCCCAGGCGGCGCGCCGCGCCGCGGGTCTCGCGCTTCGTGAGCTCGCCCACCGGCGTGAGCATGCGCGTCACGACGGCGCGGTCGATCCCCCACAGGAAGTACGACTGGTCCTTGGCGGAGTCCCGACCGCGGTACAGCGCGCCGTCCCGTGCGATCGCGTAGTGGCCGGTCGCCACGGAGGCGCAGTCGAGCGCGTCGGCGTGGTACAGGAAGTCGCGGAACTTGGTGAACGAGTTGCAGCGCACGCAGGGAATCGGAGTCCGGCCGCGCGCGTATTCGGCCACGAAGTTCTCGATCACGTCGTGGCCGAAGCGGTCCTCGAAGCTCAGCACGTAGTGCGGGATGCCGAGCCGGTGGGCGACGAGCCGCGCGTCGGTGATCGAGTCGAGCGAGCAACAGGGGCGGTCGGGGACCGAGTCGCCGTAGCAGAACAGCTTCATGGTGGCGCCGACGACGTCGTACCCTTCCTCCACGAGAATCGCGGCTGCAACCGAGCTGTCGACTCCGCCGGACATGGCGACGAGGACGCGGCCCTTCACTGCGACCCCCGACCGCCTGACCGCCGCCTCATCGGTGCAACACCGCCGCGAGCGCCCGCACCTTCTCGACGATCTTCGGGAGCGCCGCCACGACTGCGTCCACGTCCTCGGGAGCGTTGTCGCGGCCGAACGAGAACCGCAGCGCGGCAACGCCGAGCTCCCGCGGCACGCCCATCGCCGTCAGCACGTGCGAGGGCTCGACCGCTCCGGTGCTGCATGCCGAGCCCGACGAGCAGGCGATCCCCGCGAGGTCCAGGTGCATGAGCAGCGCCTCGCTGTCCGTTCCGGGGATCGAGACGTTCGACACGTGCGGCGCCCGCTCGGCCTGCCAGCCGTTGATCACCGCATCGGGGACGATCTCGAGTAGCCGGCGCTCGAACTCGTCCCGCAGCGCGCACAGCCGCCGCGCCAGCTCGGCCCGCTCCTCGACCGCCAGCTCCACCGCCTTCCCGAGCGCGATGATGCCCGGCACGTTCTCCGTCCCCGGGCGGATCCCGAACTGCTGGCCGCCGCCGTGGATGATCGCTTCCACCGCGTGCCGGTCGCGCACGATGAGCGCTCCGATGCCCTTGGGGGCGCCGATCTTGTGGCCGGAGATCGTGAGGAAGGTGCAGGAGACGTCCTGGAGCGAGACGGGAAGCTTGCCCAACGCCTGGACGGCGTCCGAGTGGAAGCAGACGCCCGCCTCGCGACATCGCTCGGCGAGCCGCGCGACCGGCTGGATGACGCCCACCTCGTTGTTCACCCACATCACGCTCGCCACGGCGACGCCGCGCGTGAGCGCCTCGACCAGCGCTCCCCCCTCCGACTCCACCACGCCCGATGCGTTGACGGGGAGGATGATCTCCTCGCCGCCCAGCTGCCGGAGGGCGTGCGCCGCCGCGAGCACCGCCTTGTGCTCGATCGCCGACACCGCCACCCGGAACGGGCCGCCTCGGTCGCGCGCCGCCAGGGCCGAGCCGATCACGGCCAGGTTGTCCGCCTCGGTGCCTCCCGAGGTGAAGACCACCTGGGCCGGCTCGGCGCCGAGCGCCTCGGCGATCGTGCGCTTCGCCTCCTCGACCCCCCCCCGCGCCGCCCGGCCGAACCGGTGCGCGGACGAAGGGTTCCCGAAGACGTCCTTCCCGAGGTAGGGGAGCATCGCCTCCAGCACCTCCGGCCGTACCGGGGTGGTCGCCGCGTTGTCGAGATAGACCGGCCGCTTGGCCATGTTGGGGAATCTACAGGCTACAGGGACTGCACGCCAAGCTGTAGCACGTCCTGCACTTCCAGCGTCTCGTGACAAAAGAACGGCTCGCCGTAGGCCTTCCGGATGAGCGAGCCGTAGTGAGCGGACTGGACGCGGATCAGCTCGTAGAGGTCGTGTCCGGTCGGGTAGATCTCGCCCGCCGCCTTGGCGCCGTCGAACTGCGAGGCGTAACAGCGGATCGCCTGCATCTTGCTCTCGAAGGCGTCCGAGATATCCACGACGAATGTCGGCTTCACGGGGTCCTCGCGATAGGCGAGGGCGTAGAGGACCTTGAACGGGCGGTGCGGCTCCCCGGCGGGTCCGTACTTCGCGAGCCCGGCGAGGTAGCAGGCGTCGCGCCCCAGCTCGGACGCGATGCGGTGATCCGGGTGCCGCCCGACGGGAAAGGGGAGGATCACCACACGGGGTCGCGTTCGACGTATCAGCGTGACGAGTTTCACGCGCGACCCTTCATCGTTGGCGAGGTGGGCGTCGGGAAGTCCCGCGTTGAGCCGCACGTGTACGCCGAGCGCCCGCGCGGCGCGCTCCGCCTCCGCGGCGCGGGTCGCGGCATCGCCTCTCGTGCCCGTTTCACCCTGGGTCAGGTCGAGAATGCCCACCCGGTGGCCCGCCTGCACGGCTTTGGCGAGCGTGCCGCCGCAGGTCAGCTCGACGTCGTCTCGGTGCGCGGCAATCGCCAACAGGTCGACCGGGGAGGGCTCACCGACCGCCTGTCCGCCTGACCGCCCGACCGCCGTCTCACTCATACCGCAACGCTTCCACCGGATCCAGCCGCGCCGCCCGCGCCGCCGGCGCGATGCCGAACACGAGCCCGATGACGATCGACACGGCGCAGGCGACGAGCGCGCTCCACATCGGGACGGAGAGCTCGAGGTTCATGAAGATGCGCAACAGCTGCCCGAACGCGAGGCCGAGCACGATGCCGAGGATCCCGCCTGCGAGCGTGAGCGTGGACGCCTCGACCAGGAACTGCCACAGGATTTCGCGCCGCGTCGCGCCCATCGCCTTGCGCACGCCGATCTCCTTGGTGCGATCGGTGACGGACACCATCATGATCGCCATCACCCCGATGCCGCCCACCAGCAGCGCCACGCTCGACAGCACCAGCATCACCAGGAAGAACACGCCCGTGAGCTGGTTGAAGGTGTCGAGGATCTGGTCCTGGGTGATGAGGTCGAAGCTGTTCGGCTCGCCGGCGCGGATCCCGCGGATGCGCCGCAGCTGGAGCGTCGCCTCGTCCATGGCGCGTGTCACCGTGACGCCGTGGTTGGGCTTCACCACGATCCACAGCGCATTGGTCTCGTCGTAACGGAAGAACCGCCGCGCCGCCTCGAACGGGATGATCGCCCCGATCTCCTGGGAGGGAGGCTGGAAAATGTTCTCCGGGTTCTGGTAGATGCCGATCACCTGGAACGACTTGCCGGAGATGCGCAGGAACCGCCCCAGCGGTTTGACGTGCCCGAACAGCTTGTCGGCGAACCGGCGCTCCACGACCACCACCGGCGTCCCGGAGCGGAGCTCGGCGGTGGTGAAGAAGCGCCCCTCCGGGAGGCTGCCGCCCTGGATTTCCATGTAGTGGTCGTCCGCGCCGAACACGGTCAGGATCTGGGTGTGCACCCCTGCGTACTCCATTTTTTGGAACAGCTGCACCCAGATCCCGGCATAGCGGATGTCGGGGAGGCGCGCGATCGCCACGGCCTCCTCCGGCTTGATCACGGGGCGGATGCGCACTTCCCTGGGCAGCGCGTCCGGGTTGAGCGGCGTCGTGGACCAGAACCGCAGCATGTAGAACGTCGTCGGCCCCGCGACCTCGATCGTGCTGATGATCTGGTCGCGGATCCCCTGCACGATGGAGGCCATCGCCATCACGGTAGCCACGCCGATCACGACGCCCAGGATCGTGAGCGCCGAGCGGAGTTTGTTGGCCCGGAGCTGGTCGAGCGCGATACGGCAGCCCTCGGAGACCGATTGGAGCCTCATGGGATCGAGCCTTCTCCTTCAATTCCGCATTCCACATGCCGCATTCCACATTTGCATCACTCGTACCGCAGCGCGGCCACCGGATCGAGTCGGGCGGCGCGCATCGCGGGATAGACGCCGAACACGATGCCGACGCCCGCGCCGAGGCCCAGGGCCAGCGCGACCGACCAGAACGTCACCCGCGCGGGGAGCGGGGAGATCAGTGCCACGACGCCGGCCAGGCCGGCGCCCGCGAGCAGGCCCAGCAGCCCGCCGAGCAGCGCCAGCGTCACCGACTCCGCCAGGAACTGGTTACGGATGTCGCGCCGCCGGGCGCCGAGCGACTTGCGGATCCCGATCTCGCGCGTGCGCTCGTTCACGCTCATCAGCATGATGTTCATGATGACGATTCCGCCCACGACGATCCCGATGACCACCACCGCCGGGATCACCGTGAAGAGGATGCGCGTCAGGTTCTTCCAGAAGCTGACGAGCGCGTCGGCGGTATCCACCGTGAAGTCGTTTGGCTGGCCGGGGCGCAGCCGGTGCGCGATGCGCATCGCCTCTTCGGCGCGCTGCATCCCCTCCTGGACGAGCGTGGCCTCGGGCATCTTCACCGAGATCACGGTCGTCTTGCGGCGGCCGTACAGCGCCTCGAACGTCGTGAGCGGCAGCATCACGAACCCGTCCCACGACTGCCCGAGCACGTTGCCCTTCTTCGCGATCACCCCCTTCACCGTGTACTGCTGCCCGAGGATGCGGATCTTCTTTCCGATCGCCTGGTCGGGGTAGTCGAACAGCTTGTCCGCGACGTCGAACCCGAGCGCGGCCACCGGACGCCGCTCCCGCACGTCCACGTCGCTGAGCGGGTCGCCCGCCGCGAACTGGTAGTCCTGCACCACCTGGAAGGGCGCGGTGACGCCGAAGACGAAGGCGTCGCCCACGGTTTTGTTGCGCCACACGATGTCCGCCTGCGGGGTGGGCCACCCGGACTGGAGGGCGATCGCCTTGGCATCGTGCAGGGCGCGCTGGACGAACCGCACGTCCTCGGGCGCGATGATCGGGCGGCGCTGAATCTCCTTCCACTGCTCGTCGTCGATCAGCCCGACGGCGATCGGGGTGCGTCGCACCTGGAAGGCGTTGACGCCGACGATCGCGCCGCCGATCCGCTCCCGCACGTAGGCGTTCATCCCCTGAATGACCGCCACCACCGCGACCAGGAACGCCACCGACACGATGATGCCGACCAGCGTGAAGAACGAGCGGAGCTTGTGGCTCCACGCGGCCTGGAGGGCCTGCAGAATGGCTTCGGTCAATTGCATGGCGCGGGTGAAAACTAAAAGGGAAGACGGCACTCAGCCGCAAGCCGTAAGCCGCAAGCGGTTTCCAGCGAGCAGCTGCAAGCCTGCTTCCGACCACTTGCGGCTTACGCCTTGGGGCTTGCGGCTGTGTTCATTCGTACCTCAGCGCTTCCACCGGATCGAGCCGCGCCGCGCGGCTGGCGGGATACAGGCCGAAGCCAATGCCCGTCAGGGCCGACGCGGCGAGTGCCGCCACGATGGACCACACGGGCACGTAGGCCGGGATGGGCGTGACGCGGGAGAGGAGCCACGCGACGAGGCCGCCGGCCAGCATCCCGATCGCGCCGCCCACGAGCGTGAGCGTCGACGCCTCGACCAGGAACTGCCACAGGATTTCGCGCCGCGTCGCGCCCAGCGCCTTGCGCACGCCGATCTCGCGGGTCCGCTCGGTGACCGAGATCATCATGATGGCCACGACGCCCACGCCGCCCACCAGGAGGCCGACGGAGGACAGGGCGACCATCACCAGGAAGAAGACGCCGGTGACCTGGTTCCAGCTGTCCAGGAGCTTGTCCTGGGTCACGACCGAGAAGTTGTTTTCCTGCCCGGGCTTGAGATTGCGCATCGAACGGAGCGTGGCCGCCACCTCGTCCATCGCCTGCTGCTGCGAGACGCCTTCCGCCGGCGCCACCGCGAGCCGCATCCAGCCTTTCCAGTAGGGCACGTACTTCACGAAGGCGCCGTGCGGCATCCCGGCGAACGGCGGCGACGCGCCGCTGAACAGGCTGGGCGGCGGCGTGTACACGCCGATCACCTCGAACGGCACGCCGGCGATCTTGACCGTGCGGCCGATCGGGTCGCGACCCTCGAACAGCTGGGACTCGAGCTTCCTGCTGATGACGACCACGCGGCTGTTGGCGAGGTCCTCCATCCGCGTGAACGAGCGCCCGGGAAAGACGTCGCCGCCGTTCACCTCGATCCACTGGTGGCTCAGCCCGGAGATGCTCACCGACTCGAGCGCGCGGTCGCCGAACTCGACCCGCGCCGAGCTCTCTTCGCGCCGGGTGACGTAGCGGACGCTGGGGAGCTGCGCGACGCGGTCCGCCTCCGCTTCGCCGATCGGCGGGTTGCGGCGCCACGGGCTCGATTCCTCCGAGCCGTCGGAGATGTTCACGCCCGCCCGGAAGAACCGCCAGACGAGGAACGTGCGCGGCGCGATCTGCTCGAACAGGTTCGACACGCTGCGGTTGATGCCGCTGATCATGGCGGCGATGACCATCACCACCATGACTCCGATCGCGACCCCCAGGATGGTGAGCGCGGCGCGCCCCTTGTTGGCCCGGAGCGAGCCCAGCGCGATCTCGACGCCTTCGAAGAGGGGCGTCATCCCTCTCACTCCTGCCGCAGCGCCGCGATCGGGTCGAGCCGTGCGGCCCGGCTGGCGGGATAGACGCCCGCCGCGATCCCGACGCCCGCGCCCAGGACGACGCCGAGCAGGATCGACCACGGCGCCACGCTCGCCGGCAGCGGCGTGACGGCCGACACCACCGCCGCGAGGGCGATGCCGGTGGCGACGCCCACGCCCGCGCCCACGGTCGAGAGCGTCGTGGCCTCCACCAGAAACTGCCGCAGGATGTCGCGGCGCCGGGCGCCGAGCGACTTCCGGATCCCGATCTCCCGGGTGCGCTCCGCCACGGCCATCAACATGATGTTCATGATGACGATGCCCCCGACCACGAGCGAGATCGCCACCAGGCCGGGCAGCGCGACGAACAGCACGCGGCTGATCTTGCCCCAGAAATCGAGCACCTCGTCGGCGGTTTCCAGGGTGAAGTTGTCGTCGCCCCGGGGCCGGAGATGGCGCCGGCTTCGCATGATGGCCTCCGCCTGGACGATGGCCTCGCGCATGTCGGCCTGGGATCCGGCCTTCACGGCCAGGGCGTCGATGACCCGCGGCGGATTGATGAAGCGCTTGACGGGGGACGACGCGGGCGCGACCGCGAACTTGTCGAGCGACAGGCCGAACAGGTTCCCCTGCTTCTCGACCGCGCCGATCACCCGGTAGGGCAGACCGAAGATCTTCACCTCGCGACCGATCGGATCCCGGCCCTCGAACAGCTTGGCGGCGAGCTCGTAGCCCAGCACCACCACCGGCACGCCGGCCTGGGCTTCCTGCGGCGTGAAGGCGCGCCCCTGGGCGATCTTGAACGACCGGATCTCGAAGTACTGCTCCGTCGCCGCCGTGACCTGGACGTCGCTCGCGACCCTGCGGCCCGCCTCGAGCGTCGCGCGCGTGGAGGATTCCCACCCCGTCGTGACGGGGACGGTCAGCCCGCGCATCACGGCCTGGGCGTCCTCGGAGGTGATCCGCGGCCGGCGCAGCCAGGACCGCCAGGTGGAATCGGTGACGTTGCCCAGCTGGACGTCGGGAAACTGGCGCAGGCGAAACGTGTTCACGCCGAGCACCGTGCCCGCGAACTTGTCCGTCATGTAGCGGTTCATCCCCTGCACGATGGAGACGACCGCGATCAGGAACATGACGCCGATGAAGACGCCGACCAGCGAAAACGCGCTCTTGAGCTTCTGCGTCCGGAGGGTCTGGATCGCGAGGCGCACCGCCTCGAAGAAGGGCATGCCCCGAAAGCTACTCGTACCTCAGCGCTTCGACCGGGTCGAGCCGGGCGGCCTTGCTCGCGGGATAGATGCCGAACAGCAGGCCCGTCACGGCCGCGGCGGCGAGCGCGATGACGACCGACATCAGCGGGACGTACGCCGGCACCGGCGTCAACGCGCCGACCAGGTACGCGATCGCGCCTCCCACGACCAGGCCGATCGCGCCGCCGACGAGCGTGAGCGTGGCTGCCTCGACGAGGAACTGCCACAGGATCGTGCGGCGCGTGGCGCCCAGGGCTTTGCGGACGCCGATCTCGCGGGTGCGCTCGGTCACGGAGATCATCATGATGGCGACCACACCCACTCCCCCGACCATCAGTCCCGCCATCGAGAGCGATACCATGAGGATCTTGAACATCACCGTCATGCTGTTCACGGCCTGGAGGTAGCGCTCTTGTGTGACCGCGTCGAAGTTGTTGCGATCGCGGGGGCGCAGGCCCCGCATGGAGCGCAGCGCGACGGTCACGTCGTCGATCGCCCGCTCCACCGAGACCGAGTCCTCCGGCGCGACGAAGAAGTCGAGCCAGCCGGGGAAGTAGGGCACGTACTTGATCAGCGTCCCGTAGGGGATGAAGGCCTCCGCCTGGTCGCCCTCGCCGAACAACCCCGTCGGCGGGTTGTAGACGCCGATCACCTCGTAGGGGAGCTTCGCGATCTTGATGCGGCGCCCGACGGGCTCCAGGTCCCGGCCGAACAGGAGCGCGGCGAGTTTCTCGTTGACGACGACCACTCGGCTGTTCGCGGCGTCCTCGAGGTGGCTGAACGAGCGGCCGGGGAAGATGTCCCCGCCCGCGACCTTGGGCCAGTCCGCGTCGCGCCCCTGGATGCTCACGGTGGAGTAGCGGCGCCCGCCGTACTCCACGTCGCCGGACCCGTTCTCGTCCACCACCACGAACTTGATGGTCGGCAGCGCTTCGAGGCGCTCGGCCTCCGCGATGGTGAGGGGCGGCCGGCGGCGCCACGGGTTGGGGTCGTCGGAGTCCTCGTGCTGGGCGCCGCCCCAGAAGCGGCCGACGTAGAACGTCTTGGGGCCGAGCGACGCGAGCATGTCCGAAAGCCCCTTGTTGAAGCCGCTGATCACCGCCCAGATGACGATCACGACCATGACGCCGATCGCGACCCCGAGGATCGTGAGGGCCGCCCGGACCTTGTGCGCCCGCAGTGAGGCGAGCGCGATGCCGACGCCTTCGACGAAGGGACGCACGCGCTATTCCTGCCGCAGCGCCGCGATGGGGTCGAGCCGGGCCGCGCGGCTCGCCGGGTAGACGCCCGCGACGATCCCCACGCCCCCGCCGATCACGACGCCGAGGATGATCGAGGCCGGAGACACGCGGGCCGGGAGCACCGTCGCGGCGTTGAGCAGGAACGTCACCCCGAGCCCCGCGACCACGCCGATCGCGGCGCCGGCGGTGGCGATGGCGCCCGACTCCGCGAGAAACTGCCGCAGGATGTCGCGCCGGCGCGCGCCCAGCGATTTGCGGATGCCGATCTCGCGGGTCCGCTCGGCGACCGACATCAGCATGATGTTCATGATGACGATCCCGCCCACCACCAGCGAGACACTCACGAGGACCGGCCCGATGAACACCAGGATGCGCTGGATCTTCGCCCAGAACTTGAGCACCCCCTCCGACGTCTCCAGCACGAAGTTGTCGTCCTGGCGGGGCCGCAGGTGGCGGCGGCTGCGCATGATGCCCTCCGCCTGGCCCATCGCGTCGCGCATCGCGTCGAGCGACGCGGCCTTGACGATCAGCGCGTCCACGACGCCCGGCGGGTTGACCACGTCCTGGAGGGGCGACAGCGCCGGCGCGATGGCGATCCGGTCGAGCGAGAAGCCGAGCAGCTTGCCCTGCCGCTCGAGCACCCCGATCACGCGGTAGGGAATGCCCGCGATGTGGGTGCGCTGGTCCACCGGATCGCGGTCGGGGAACAGCTTCTGGGCGACCTCGTCGCCCAGGACGATGACCGGCTCGCCCGAGCGCACCTCCTGCCCGGTGAACGGCCGGCCCTCCGCGATGCGCAGATTCTTGATGTCGAAGTACCGCTCCGTCGCCGCGATCACCTCGACGTCCAGCATCTTCTTGCCGCGCGCCTCGAGCGTCGCCCGGTCCGACGACTCCCAGGCCGTCACCACCGGCAGGTCGATGCCCTGAGCGACCGCGTCCGCGTCCCGGAAGCTGATGCGCGGCCGCCGCGCCCACGCGCGCCACATGGAGTCCGACACGTTGGGCGTGAAGTTCGGCCGGCGCCGCAGGTGGAACGTGTTCACGCCGACCAGTGTCCCGGCGAACTTGTCGGTCATGTACGTGTTGACGCCGTTCACGATCGACCAGGCCGCGATCAGGAACGTCACCCCGATGAACACACCGATGAGCGAGAAGCCGCTCTTCAGCTTCTGCGCCCGGATCGTCTGCAGCGCGAGCCGGCACGCCTCGACGAACGGCATCTATTTCTGCTTCTTTGCCGTGTCGGCGGCCTGCTTCAGCTGGCGCACCCGGGCGGCGTCCTTCAAGTCGCGGATCGCCTGGTAGGGCCCGGCGACAATCGTCTCGCCCTCCCGCAGCCCGTCCATCACCTCGAAGTACTCGTCCCCCGCAATCCCGACCTTCACCGGCCGGAAGGTGGCGACGCCCTTGTCCACGATGAACACACCCTCCGCCTCCTTCTTCTTCTTCGCCGCCGTGGTGTCGATCGGGCGGTTCTCGGTGGAGACGGGCGTGTGCTCGCGCACGGTCAGCGCGATGATCGGGATCGACAGCACCTGTTTGCGCGTGGCGGTCACGATCCGCGCCGTGGCTGAGAGGTCGGGCCGCACCTCGGCGGGGGGTTGGTCGAGGGTGATCTCCACCTCGTAGTCCACCGCGCGGTCGTTCTGGCCGGTCGCCGAGGAGGCCGCGGTGCGCACGCTCGAGTCGGACACCTTGGTCACGTGACCCCTGAACGCCGTGTCCGGGAACGCGTCGATCGACACTTCGACCGAGTCGCCGAGGTGGATGCGCACCACGTCGGTCTCGTCCACCTGCACCTTGGCCTGGATCACGGACAGGTCGGAGACCGTCATCAGGAGCCCGACGTCCTTGGAGAACGTGCTCGGTACCGCGACCTCGCCCTCCTCGACCGCGAGCCGGGTCACGCGCCCGGCCATCGGCGCGACGAGCCGCGTCTTGCGGAGGTTGTCTCTCGCCTCCTGCGCGGCGGCGCGGGACTGGTCCACCTGGTGCTTGGCCGCCGTGAGGTTCGCCTCGGCGATGTCGAACGCCGTCTGCGCCTGCTCCAGCTGCTCGGCCGAGATCAGGTTCGGGTTCTGCCCGCGCAGGTCCGTGGTCCGCTGCAGCGCGCGCTGCGCCTGGTCGCGGTTGGCGCGTGCCTGCACGGCGCCGGCATCGGCTGCCGAGAGGAGAGCCTGCGCCCGCTGCAGGTTCGCCTCGTACACCGTCGGGTCGATCTGGAGTAGGAACTGCCCCGCCCGCACGAGGTCCCCCTCGCGCACGGCGATCCGGGTGATGCGTCCCGTGATGTCGGCGCTGATGTCGACTTTCTTCTTCGGCTGGATCTTGCCGCTCGCGGTCACGGCGGCGACGAGGTCGCGGCGCCCCACCTTCTCGAAGCGCACTTCCACGCCGCGGTCGCGTCGCGCCCCGGCGCTGATCACCACCAGCACGGCGATCAACACGACCGCTCCCGTCCCCACCAGCAGCTTGCTCCGTTTGGACATGTCTCTCGGGTCCTCTCGTTACCGCAGCGGCCGGCCCACCGCCGCCTCGAGCGCGGCAACCGCCTTGTGATAGTCGTAGACGGCGTTCACGTAATCGGTCTCGGCCGAGAGCGCCCGCACCTCCGCGTCGAGCAGCTCGAAGAACGTCCCCGAGCCGACGCGGTAGCGCTCCGTGGCGAGTTGCAGCTGCTCGCGCCCGGCCGTGCGACTCGTGTCCTGGATGGCGATCGCGCGGTACGCCGTCGCCATCGTGAGGTACGCCTGGCTGACGTCGGTGTGGACCTGCAGGCCACGCGCGCGCACCGACTCCTGGAGGTCCTGGTGCTGGGCCTTGGCCTGTGACACCTGCAGCGGCTGCTGGAAGTTACCCCACAGGGGCAGGGTGACGGTGAGCCGCGCCTGGAACGGCTGCGGCGTGAAGCTGAACGGGTAGGCGTTGTTCTGGTCGCGGAACGCCCGCTCCTGCTGCGGCGTGAAGGTGAAGGGCGAGCAGTCGCGCGCCAGCTGCGGATCGTTGAGCCAGTGGGTGTTCGCGTAGACGCACGCCAACGAATCCGACGTCGCGCTCGCCTGCGCGCCCGCGATCGAGGGATTGATGTCCGAGAGCTTCTGCGTGAATCCCGCCCACCCCGCCGAGAGCGAGACGGACGGCCCCCAGGTCGACGTGGCCGCCCTCACCCCCCAGCCGGCGGCGCGCTCGCGCGCCCGCAGCGCCTTGAGGGCCGGGTTCTGCTCTTCGGCCTGCGTGAGCAGGTCGCCGAGCTGCCACGGGGGCGACTGGACCGGAAAGGTGTCGGTGAGCTGGACGCTCGCGACGTCAAGCGGCGCCACGACGCCCATCTCCTGGAACAGGCGGAGCTTTTCCACTTGCTCGGCCGTCTGGGCCCGCAGCAGCGCGACCTCCGCCTGACCGCGCGCCACCTGCGCCTGGCGGACGTCGATGAGCGACGAGCGGCCCACCTCGTAGCGCGCCCGGGCGAGCTTCTGGGACTCCTCGTTGACCTGCAGCTGCTTGCGCGCCAGCCCGGCGTGGTCGCGCGCCTGGAGGACGGTGAGGTACTGCTGGGTCACCAGCGTGACGAGATTCGTCTCGGCACCCGTCACGCCGGCGTCCGCGGCATCGAGCTCCGCCTTCCTGAGTCCGGGTTGCGTGAGCGTCTGCCCGGACAACTCCCAGTTCAGGCTGAAGCTGTAATTGGACGAGAGCGTGGAGACGCTCTGTGAGAAGCTCGACGTCAGGAACCGCTGCTGGCCGGGCCCGGCGTACCCGAATCCGCCGGACGCGGTGAGCGACGGGAGCAGGAGGCTCGAGTACGCGCTCCGGACGCCCCAGCCCGCCGGGGCGCGGTCGTTCAGCGCCTGCCGGTACACGGGGTTGTGGGCGCGCGCGAGTGCGATCGCGTCGGCGAGGGAGAGGTTCGCGGGTACGGGCTGCTGGCTGACGGAGAGGGCCGGGCACACGGCGAGCCCGACGGACAACAGCGCACGTCTCATGGGGTTCCTTGGACCGGTCGTGAAGTCGTCACGTCGTACGGGTGATAGGCGTCACGGGTTTCGGGCCGCGACGCCCGGCGGCGGGAATTTAGCCCCGTTCCGCGGCGGCACGAAGGGGTCAGGGCGCCGGGGCACGCTCGGCGCTGAGGCCGCGCGAGGGGATCTCCACCTTCAGCAGCCGCCCATCGGGGGCGAGCCAGAGGTGTACCAGGCGATTGGCGCCCCCCGTGACGGTGACGTGGCGTAGCGACGCCGGACGGCGGTTGAGGATCGTAGCGCCGACGCCGAGGTCCTGCGCGGCGACGAGCTCGCGGCGCCCGTGGCGCGGAAAGATCGCGGTGACCTGCACAGGCTGGGCGCGCGCCTGCCACGCGGCCGGGATGTACAGGGCGAACACCGAATCGTCGAGCAGCACCACGGGGGGTGCGGCGGGGAACTCGCGGGCGCGCTCGGTCCGCCGTCCCAGGAGGCGCACCATGAAGCGGCCGCGCGCCAGCTGGCCCAGGATGCGGAGCGGCTCGCGGGGATCGGCCACGTTGTACTCCAGGCTCGCCGGGAGGGAGTCGGCGCCGATCTCCACGCTCGGGTCGAGCACGATCACGGGCCGGTGGCGATCGTAGCGCACGGTCGCGGCGAGCTTCCATCCGGACGCTCCGGGGCCGATCCGCGCCGGGGACAGTCGGAACGCCTCGCGGGCGATCTCGCTGGTGTCTTCGCTCACGACGAGCGTGCCCCCATCGTTCGGGATCTGGAGCGCGACGAGCGCGACCAGCGCGACGAGCAGGGCGCTCACGGGACGGGCGCCCCGAGCACTCGCGTCGCGATGCGCTCGTAAATCATCTTATACAGGCGCTCGCCCTTCTCGCCCGTCGCGCTGGTGGGCCGGCCGACCGAGCCGGGCGAGCGCGCCGGGAGCGACCGGATGGCGCCCCGCCGCGCGACCCGCGGCGACAACGCGTAATCCTTGGCCCGCTCCATCCGCACGAGGTGCGGCGCCAGGTGGAGCAGCAGCGACGTGTCGAGCTCGCTCCCGTGCATCGGGCCGTCCGGGTCCTCGAGGTGGCCGGTGAAGTCGAGCGCGAAGACGTCCACGGTGAACACGCGGGCTCGCCGCGTGCGCAGGGTGGAGAGCGCTTCCTGGTGCGGGTCGTGGCCGTGCGCGGTGAGGATGATGAACGTGTCCACGCCCGCCTGCTCCCACGAACCCAGCAGGTCGTTCATCCAGCGGTGCAGGGTCTTGCGGCGAACCGTGGCGTTGCCCGGGTAGGGGCGCTTGGTGGCGGTGTTCACGCCGTACTCGATGGTCGGCGCCCGCAGGATGTCGAGGCCGGCCGAGAGGTCGTCGGCCAGCCGCTCGACGATGATGGTGTCGCACCCGAGCGGCAAATGGGGGCCGTGTTGTTCGCAGGTGCCCACGGGCACCAGGAGGCGGGAATCGCGCTCCAGGATGAAGCGGACCTCGTCCGGAACCAGCGTCTTGAGGTGCAAGGGCGCGCTCACGTCGTAGTCGCCGGCTGCGTGGCCGCCGTGGCCGCGGCCGAGTGGCTGCACGGCACCGCGGGGGTGTGGGCGTGGACGGCGGGCGCGGCGGGCTTGGCGACCGCGGCCCTGGCGCTCGTTCCCAGACCGCGGCGCGCCGCCCCAGGGCTCGCCGGGCTGGCCTGCCTCGCGCTGGGTGTCCTCTTGATCGCCGGCGTGCTCGAGGGCCGGCGGATCGAGTGCTGCTGGGCGGAGCTCTCTGCGGCCCGGGTCCCGCGGGATTCGCTGGAGCTCAAGGGCGCCCTCTCGGCTGCGGTGGCCGAAGCGCGCCGGCTGGCCGTGCGCGGCATGACCGCGGCGCTGCTGCCGCGCGAGGCGGCGTTCGCGCGGCTGGCGGATGCCGTGCGCGCCGGTGGACGCGCGCCGGGTGCGGAGCGGGGTGTCGTGATCCTCGACGCCGACGGCGAGCCCGTCGCGTGGGCGGGCCGCCACCGCTTCGTTCCGGGGCGGGACACCGCGGAATTGCGCGCCGTCATCACTCCATTCTACGTGTCGCTCGAGGCACGGCGCCAGACGCAGGCGGGCGGCGCAGCCGTGGGATCGGTGCTGCTCGACGCCGCTCCGGCGGTCCCCGACCGCGCCGGCGCGGTGAGCGCCTGGTTCCAGCGCGCGCACGGCGTGGCGCTGCGGTTCTACGCGCCGCACGTCGCCCCCGCGGGCGCCGACTTCTTCGACTACGCCGCGCCCGACGGCCGCGTCCTCTTCAGCGTCCAGCCGGTGCCGCTGTCGCAGGGGGACGCGAAGCTCGGCGCCCTGCGCGCGGCGGCCGCCCGCTCGGGGCTCGGGCTCGCGGCTGCGCTCCTGTTCCTTCTTCTGGCGGCCCCGCCCGGGCGCTGGCGCTGGCTCGTCGTGCTCGCGGCCGCCTGGTGCCTGGCGCGCGCTCCCCTCGGGCCGGCGCTCCCGCTCGCCGGCCTGTTCTCGCCGGCCGTCTTCTATCGCCCGGCCCTGGGCGTGTTCAGCTCGTCCGCGGGGTCGCTCGCCACGCTTGGCGTCGTGCTGCTGCTCGCGGCCGCGCTGGTGTGGCGCCGCGGGCTCGAGCGCCGCTGGTGGAGTTGGGCGGCCGCGGGGCTGCTCGTGCTCGCGGCGCCCTATCTCGTGCGCTACTTCGGGCGCGGTATCGCCCCGCCCGCGGGCGGCGTGAGCTTCGGGCTGTGGCTGTCGTGGGAGGTCGCGGTGGCCGTGACGAGCATGGCGTTGGTGCTTGGCGCGGCCGCGCTGCTGCGCGGCCCCGCCCAGCCGGAGCGCCTGCCGTGGACGCTTCCGGCCGCGTGCGCCTGGGCCGTGCTCGCCGCGCTCGCGGGGCTGTGGCTGTGGCGGCCCTACGGTGCGTGGCCCGAGTGGTACACCTTTGTCTGGCTCCCGGCTCTCGTGGGGGTGCTCGTGCCCGCCCCGCGCCGCTGGGCGGTCATCGGGATCGCGACGGTTGCCGGGACGGCCGCGGCGCTCGTCACGTGGGGCGCGGCCGTCGAGGGGCGCCTCCGGCTCGCCGAGCGCGACGCGCGAGGACTCGGGCGTGAGGGGGACGCGGCTGCCGTGGCGCTGCTCGAGCGACTCGGGCGGGACCTGCCCGCGCCCGTTCCGCGCACTGCCGGCGAGCTGTACGCCTGGTGGAGCCGCTCGGCGCTTGCCGGCCAGGATTATCCCGCGAGTCTCGCCGTCTGGACGCGCGCGGGCGACCTCGCAGCCGAGCTGCGGCTCGCGAGCGTCGATCTCCCGCAGCCGCTCACCGCGGCGCTGGTGCGCTCGCCCGAAACCGCGCGCGGGCCGCGCGTCGAGCGCCTCGAGCGGGTGCCGGGCGTCCATTACGTGCTGGTCGCGCCGCTCCCCCCGGGTGAGGTGCTGACCGTCGGCGTGGGCCCGCGCACCCAGTGGATCGCGGCCGACCGCGTAGCGCGGTTCCTCCAGGGCGAGAGCGGCGTCGCGCCGCTCTACACGATCTTGCTCTCGCTGCCGAGCCGCCCCCTCGGGCCGCCTGCCGAGGGCGCGCGGTTGATCTGGACGCGCGCGGGCTGGTCGGCACGGGGCGAGCGGCGCCTGGAGTTGCCGGGGGGCGTGCGGCACGTGCACGCGCGCCTGGACCTGCGGGGGCCATGGACGCTGATGGTGCGCGGCGCGCTCGTGGTGGTGCTGGACGTGGCGCTGCTCGCCGTCGTGTGGCTCGCGAGCCTGGTGCTCGCCGAGGGGTGGCGGCCGCGGCTCCCTGCCGTGCTCGCCGCCCTGCGCACGAGCCACCGCGTGCGCTTGAGCGCGGCCCTCGCCGGCTTCTTCGTGGTTCCGGTGCTCCTGTTCGCGGTGTGGAGCTTCGCGCGCCTCGGGGACGAGGCGCGGCGCGCGGGCGACCTGCTCATCCGCCAGACGCTGCGCGACGCGGCCGCCACGGCGGGCGCGCTCGCCTCCGAGCACGCGGCGGACGTGACCCACGCGATCCCTGAGCTCGGCAACCGCCTCGACGCCGACCTCTGGCTGTTCCAGGATGGCGTGCTGGCCGGCACGAGCGCGCCCGTGCTGGACGAGCTGGGCCTGGTGGACCCGTTCCTCGCGCCGCCCGTGTTCGTGCGGCTCGCGCTCGAGGACGAGCTCGAGCTCACGGCCGACGGGCACACCGCCGGGCGGCCGATCCGCGTCGGCTACCGCGTGGTGCTGGCGGGCCCGCCGCGCGAGCTGGCGATCCTCGCGGCGCCGCAGCTGCTCGACGACGAGCGCGTGCGCCAGCAGCAGGAGGACCTGGCGCTCGCCCTGATCCTGGCGACGCTGCTGGGGGTCGTCGCCGCGGCCGCCCTGGCGGGGCTCACCGCGCGCGGCCTGGCGCGCCCGGTGGCGGCGCTGCGCGAGGCGGCGGTGGCCGTCGGCCGCGGGGCGCCGCTCCCACCGTTCCCGCCCGGCGCGCCGCGCGAGTTCGAGCCGGTGATGTCGGCGTTCGAGCGCATGGCGGCCGACGTCACGAACAGCCAGGCCGCCCTCGAGGAGGCGCGCCGCCGGACGGCGCAGGTGCTCGCCAATGTGGCGACGGGCGTGATCGCGGTGGACGAGGGCCTGCGCGTCACGATGGCCAACCCCCGCGCGGCCGAGCTGCTCGGCGCCGCCCTCGGGCCGGGCGACCTGCTCCCGCGCGCCGCGCCCGCGGAGTGGCTCCCCGTGTGGAACGCGGTGGCGGAGTTCCTCGCCGCGCGGCCCGAGCGGATCGCCGAGCGCGAGTTCGAGCTCGGCGGCCGCCAGATCCGCGTGCAGATCGCGCCGCTCGGACCCAGTCCCGACGGGTGCGTGGTCGCGCTCGACGACGCCACCGCGCTCACCCGCGCGGCGCGCGTGCTGGCGTGGGGCGAGATGGCGCGCCAGGTCGCGCACGAGATCAAGAACCCGCTCACCCCCATCCGGCTCGGCATCCAGCACCTGCAGCGCAGCTGGGCGCAGCCGCGCGCGGGCGACTTCGACGCCACGCTGCAGGACACCGCCGGGCGCATTCTCGCCGAGATCGACCGCCTCGACGCGATCGCGCGGGCGTTCGCCCGGTTCGCCTCGCCCGCAGCCGAGACGCTGCCGCTCGAGCCCGTGGACCTCCACGCCGCCGCCCGCGAGGTCGTGCAGCTCTACACGCTGGGCGGCGCGGACGCCCCCACCCGCTTCGCGGTCGCAGGGCAGCCCGGCCCGCCCGTGCTCGCCCGCAAGGATGAGGTCAAGGAAGTGCTCGTGAACCTGCTCGAGAACGCCCGCAACGCGCACGCGCGACGGGTCATCGTGCGCGTGTGGGACGGCGCGCGGCGCCTCACCGTGGAGGACGACGGCCGCGGCATCCCCGCGGAGGCGCTGCCGCGTGTGTTCGACCCGGCGTTCTCCACGACATCGAGCGGCTCGGGGCTCGGCCTCGCGATCGCCAAGCGGCTGGTCGAGAGCTGGGGCGGAGCGATCGGGCTCACGAGCGCCGCGGGACGGGGCACGACCGTCACTGTCGCGTTTCCGGCCACCCCCCCCGCTCCCCGGGCCTAGCTTGGTGACGCGGCTCACACCCGTACGGGCCTGAATTCGCGAACGTATGGCCTTCGTCGCCGCCCCGTTTCTCGAGGAGAGCCGTGCACAGATCCGTCGTGGGGTTCGGGCTCGTGGCGCTCGCCATCGGCTGCGCGGCGCCTGCCGCCGCGCAGGGAGTGATCACCGACGCGCGCCGCATCGGCATGGGTGGGCTCTCCCTCGGCCGCTCCGGGAGCTTGCGCCGCTACAACGCCGCCTACCGCGCCGTGCCGGCGGAGGGGGGCCAGCGCGGCCAGCCCAGGCTGACCATCCCGATCCCATTCGGGCTCATCCAGTTCTTCCACGACCACCCGCACATCACCAAGGATCCGGCCTTCAACCCCGACTCCGCGGGGTTCAACCCGGTCGTGGTCGTCAACACGCTGCTCAACCTGCCGCTCTTCTACGAAGTGAAGCATGCGCCGACGCCGACCAACGACGTGATCTTCACCATCGGCAAGGATTTCCTCGCGGTTGACCTGGGCGAGGCCCAAAAGCTCGTTCCCGAAGATCAGTTCGGTATCGGCGGCTCGAGCCGCCTGCTCGACCCGGGGTTCGGCATCAAGGGCGTGCGGGTCAGCGTGATGGGCTGGTTACATGACGAGGTGGGATTCCGGCTCGGCGACACGCTGCTCGCATTCCTGCGGGAGGCAGAGCCCGCGCAAGACAGCACGCGCTACAGTGTCTTGGGCGACGCGACCCTCGAGGCCGGGTTCGCGCCGACCGTCGGCTACGCCGGCCGCGTCGCCGGGGACACGGCCTGGGGGCTCTACCTGGGCGGCGCGCTCCACTACTATCTCGGCGTGGCGTACACACGCGTCAGCGGCGACGGCGGCTTCATCACCGGCGACACCATCTTCGGTGGCCCCAACCCCGTGACGCCCGACGCGCAAGGACTCACGCAGTACTCGAAGGGGGGGAACGCATTCGGGCACGGTGTGGGGGCCGACATCGGGATCGCGTGGGTCTCCGGCCCGATCGAGCTCGGCCTCGGCGTCAACGACATCGGCGCGACCCTCACCTGGCCCGATACGCGCCTGGAAAGCTGGTTCTACCGGGACTCGACCATCGCCGGCAACGGACCCTTGGTCAGCTACTCCACGCTGGTGGCGCCTCACGCCGAGACGAAGACCAAGCTGCCGGTCTCCTACATTGCCAACGTCGCCTACACGGTCGGCAACAGCACGCTCGGCGCCAACGTGCTGAACGGCGGGCGGGGGACGACCGTGCACGTCGGCGGGGAGCAGCGGATCGGGGTCTTCGTCCTGCGGGGCGGGGTGGCGCGCGACCAGCGCAAGCGGCTCGAGTTCGGATGGGGCGGGGGAGCGCGGCTCGGGCCGGTGTCGCTCGACCTCGGCTTCTGGACGCACACCAATTCGCTCTCGAACCAGCGCGCCATCACGATGGCGACGTCGCTGTCGATCTACTGAGGGAGGCGGCATGCGTGCGAAGTGGCTCTGGGTGACGGTGCTCGCGGCTCTCGGAGCGGGGTGCGGTGAGGGGCACGCCATCTTCGTCGTGGACGTGTACAGCTTCATCAAGGGGTCGGGGGCCGACACGAGCGACTACTTCATCCTGCCCGCCAGCGACAGCGCGTCCAGCACGCCGCGGCGGATCGACCTCCCGGGCGCAGGCTCCTCCATCGTGGACTCGGCGACGGTCAACGGACGCGTCAACTTCGAGAATGACAGTGGCTCGGGGTCCATCGGGCTTCAGATGTACCTGGCCGCCGATTCGGTCGGAACGTACGACGCGAGCGCGCTGGCGTTCACCGTGCCGCAGGTGGCCGTCTCCGGCGCTGCCACCGTCCCGGACACGATCCTCGGCCGACTCGATTCCGCCGTGCTCTCGCTCCTCGCCGGAGCCGAGATGTGGGTTCGCTTCCGGGCGCAGGGGACGAACTCCGGGCTGACGCTGGTGCAGGGCAGCGCGGTGTTGAAGTCGCTGGTGCTCACCGTGGCGGTCAACGACAAGCTGTTCTAGTGGGACAAGGAGGGGCGCAGCCTGCTGCGCCCCTCCTTCCTCCTTCCTCCTTCATCCTTTTCCTATCCTCCGCGGCCGCTCGGACTCGTGCGGCACGGGGCTTGCGGCCTATATGAGGCGGGAAACGCCATTCGTGCGTGTGGAGGGTGTGGCCATGATGCGCAGGCGCCACACTTCCGACCGCACGCGGCTGCGGCGCGCTCCCGGCAATCGGCTGTGCAAGTCTATTTCACCTGCGCTGTGAGGCCCTAGGACATGAAGAAGGCTGCCGGGCTCCGAATCGTTTGTGTCGCCGCGGCGCTATTCGCCTGCACCGAAGGCCGCACCATCATCACCGTGGACGTCTTGAGCTTCCTGCGGGCGTCGGGCCTCGGCGCGCTCAGCTACGACGTCCGCGGCGGCGTGGCCCAGACGGACGTGACGGCGTCGCGGCTCTTCTCACTGCCGCCGAGGTTCAGGCAGTCGAGCGTGGATTCCGTCGAGGTGACGGCCGGCGCGATTCTCAAGAACACCGCCGGCGGGGGGAGCGTCGTGTTCGACGTCTTCTTCGCCAAGCAGGAGGCCGGCCTCTTCAGCGGCACGCCGTACATCAGTGCCTCCAGCACCGTGTCCGGCGTTCAGACGGACACCCTCCTGGCGCCGACGACGGTGTCCCTGGGCGACACCGTCTTCAATGCACCCGACCTGTGGGTGGGCATTCGCGCCCGCCTCGCCACCGATCCCGGGCCCAACATGGCGGGTCAACTGGAGCTCACCGTCCTGGGGCTGCGGGTCGTCTTACAGGACCGAGGTTTCTAAGGGCGCGGTCGGCTTCGCTCCTTGCCGGCTGAAATGGCGAGGAGCACATTGCCTCGCATGACCGTGTGGCCGCGGGGGCTGCGTCCGCTCGGCCCCCTCCTCTCCCTGTTGGCAGCTTGCCGTGACGACCCCGCCGGGCTCGCTCGCGGCGGGCCGGGGTACGTCGCCATCCGGCCCGCGTACCCGTCCGCGGTCGATCTCTCCGCCTTCGGGTTGAACGCCGACACCGTCCGCATCGTCGTTGTCCGGCCGCCGGCCGACACGCTCCGAACGCTCACCGCCTACTTCGATCCGGATTCCTCCGAGATCCGGCTGACCGCGGACGTGCGGCTGCGGGCAGCCGTCGAGACCCTCACAGTGCACCTCGAGCTGCGCGGTGGCGGCTTCGCCCTGTTCTCGGGCACGCGCCCGGTCCCGGTACGCGCCGGGCGGCCGGGACCGCCGCAGGAGATTCCGGTGACGTACACCGGGCCCGGCACGACCGTCGCCGCCGTGACCATCGTGCCGCGCGACACGGTGCTCACGTTCGGGGACTCGCTCCAGTTTCGCGTCACGGCCCGTGATTCCGCCGGCGCGCCGGTGACGTCGTTCTACGTGGCGTGGAGCACGAGCGACACGAGCCTGATGCGTGTGAACGCCGCGGGCCTCGCGCGGGCGCCAGGCGGGCGGGCGGCGTTGTCCGTCCGCGTGCGGACGCCGACCGGTGTCGGGGACTCGACTCCGCTCACGATCATCCCGGTGCCGACGACCCTGGCCCCCGCGGGCGGGAGCGGGCAAAGCGCCGTCGTGGGGAGTCCGCTGGCGCAACCGCTGCGGGTGCGGGTGACGGCGGGGGATGGGCTGGGCGTGAAAGGGATTCCGGTGCGGTTCCGGCCTCTGGGAGGCCTGGGCGCCGCCGTCGCGGATTCGCTGGTCGTGTCCGATGCGGGCGGCTACGCCCAGACGCCTGCGACCCTCGGCACCGTCGCCGGGCCCCAGAGCTTCGAGGCCAGCGCACCCGCGCTACCCGCCGTGACCTTCGGCGGCACCGCGACGCCGGACGCCGCCTCGCCCGTGACCTCGATTGTCACCGCCTCGGCGGCGAGCCTGCTGTCGGGCGGGGCGGCGACGCTCACCCTCCTCGCCAGGGACCGATTCGGGAACCCTCTCACGACGGGCGGCCTGACGGTCGTCTTCGCTGCCACCGGCGGGACCAGCACCGGGGCGGTCACCGCGACGACGGACCACGGAGATGGGACCTACACGGCCACATTCACGGGCGTGCGTGCGGGAAGCGCGACCACGATCACCGCGACGATCGGCGGGATCCCGGTGACGTCCACGCTGCCGGCGATCGCCGTGTCACCCGGCCCGCTCGCCCGGGTGCTGGTCTCTCCACCCTCTGCGACGCTTGGCGCCCTGGGCGTCACCCAAGCGTTCGGCGCCGTCGCGCAGGACGCCAGCGGCAACGTCGTCCCCGGCCAGACGTTCAGCTGGATGTCGTCCGCGCCCGGCGTGGCGACCGTGGACCCGGCCACGGGGCTCGCCACGGCGATCGGCAACGGCCCGGCGACCATCACGGCCACGGCGGCCGGCGTCGCCGGCGGCGCCTCCGTCACCGTGGCCCAGGTCGTCGCGGGCATCCTCGTGAGCCCGGCCAGCGGGACCATCGCCGCCCTGACAGACACCCTGCGATTCACCGCCGTCGCCAAAGACGCACGGGGGAACGTCATTCCAGGGCAGGGCTTCGCGTGGTCGTCGTCGGCGCCAGGCGTCGCGGACATCGACCAGACCGGGCTCGCTATCGGCCTTGCTGCCGGATCGGTGACCATCAACGCGACGGCGGGCGGCGTCTCCGCGACGGCGGCGCTGTCCGTCGCCCAGGCGGTCGCCACGGTGATCGTCACGCCGGCGTCACGGACGCTCACTGCCCTCGGCGTCACGCAGCAATTCAGCGCCGTGGCGCGGGACGCGGGCGGGAACGTCGTCCCGGGCCAGACGTTCACCTGGACGTCGTCCCCCGGCGGCGTGGCGGCCGTCAATCCCACGACCGGCCTCGCCACGGCGATCGGCAACGGCGCCGCCACGATCACGGCCACGGCGAGCGGCGTTTCCGGGACGGCGTCGCTGTCGGTCGCGCAAGTGGTGGCGTCGGTCGCGGTCGCTCCCGCGTCGGCGACGCTCGGCGCGCTCGGGCTGACGCAGCAGTTCAGCGCCGTGGCGAAGGACGCGAACGGCTACGTCGTTGCCGGCCCGACCTTCACCTGGACGTCCTTCCCCGGCGGCGTGGCGTCCGTGGATCCCGCGACCGGCCTCGCCACCGCGCTCGGGAGCGGCGCCGCGACGATCACCGCGACCACGGGCGGCGTCTCCGGCACGGCGTCGCTGTCCGTGGCGCAGGTCGTGACTGCCGTGACGGTCAGCCCCGCCGCGGCGACGCTCGCCGCCGTCGGTCTGGCGCAGCAGTTCACCGCCCTCGCGAAGGATGCGAACGGGAACACGGTTACGGGGCAGCTCTTCGCCTGGAGCTCGTCGGTGCCGGCGATCGCGAGCGTGGACCAGACCGGTCTCGCGACAGGGCTTGCGATCGGGTCGGCCACCATCACCGCGACCGCGGCCGGCGTCGCGGGCACCGCGACGCTCTCGGTGGCGCAAGCGATCGCGTCGGTCGACGTGACCCCGGCGACGGCCACGCTTACCGCGCTCGGGCTGACGCAGCGATTCAGCGCCGTGGCGAAAGACGCTGGCGGTACCGTCATCCCCGGGCAGAGCTTCGCCTGGACGTCGTCGGACGGCCTGATCGCGACCGTCGATCCGAGCGGGCTCGTGACGGCGCTGGCGAATGGGCCGGCCACTATCACGGCGACGACCGGAGGCGTCTCGGGGGCGGCGACGCTCACTGTGAGCCAGGTGGTCACGTCCGTCGTCGTGAGCCCCGCGACGGCGACGTTGAGCGCGCTCGGACTAACGCAGCAGTTCAGCGCCGTCGCGCTGGATGGAAACGGGCGCCCGGTCGCAGGGCAGGCGTTCACGTGGGCCTCGTCGGTGCCGGCGATCGCGAGCGTGGACCAGACCGGGCTTGCGACGGGGCTTGCGATCGGCTCGGTGACGATCGGCGCGACCGCGGCCGGCGTCGCGGGCACGGCGACGCTGTCGGTGGCGCAGCTGGTCACTTCGATCGACGTGAGCCCTGGGACGGCAACGCTAGACGCGCTAGGGCTGACGCGGCAGTTCACCGCGACTGCCAGGGACGCGAACGGCAACGCCATCCTCGGCCAGTCCTTCAGCTGGGCGTCGTCGGCCCCCGGGGTGGCTACGGCGGCGCCGGCTACGGGCCTCGTCACCGCGATCGGCAACGGCCCGACGACGATCACCGCCACGGCGGGCGGCGTCACCGGGTCGGCACAGCTGTTGGTGGCCCAGGTGGTCTCGTCCGTCAACGTGAGTCCCGCCACGGCGGCCTTGGGCGCGCTCGGACTGTCGCAGCAGTTCGGCGCCGTGGCTCGGGACGCGAAGGGGAACGCCGTGCCGGGCCAGGCGTTCAGCTGGACATCGTTGGCGCCGGGCGTGGCGACCGTGGACCCGGCCACGGGCCTCGCCACGGCGCTCGCCAACGGCACGGCGACGATCACAGCCACGACGGCGGGCGTGTCCGGGTCGGCGACACTCGGCGTCTTGCAGGTCGTCGTTGCCGTCGACGTGAGTCCCGCGACCGCGACCCTCAGCGCCCTGGGGCTCACGCAGCATTTCGACGCCATCGCCAGGGACGCGCGCGGCAATCCCGTCCCGGACCGCACGTTCACCTGGAAATCGTCTGCCGTGGGCGTGGCGACCGTGGACGCGAGCGGGCTCGCCACGGCGATCGGAAACGGGCCGGCCACAGTCACCGCGACGACGGCCGGTGTGTCGGGGAGTGCGAGCGTCACGGTCGCGCAGGTCGTCGTGCGGGTTGATGTGAGTCCGGCGGCGGCGTCGCTCCCCGCGCTCGGCCTGACCCAGCAGTTCAGCGCCGTCGCCCGGGATGCGAACGGCAATCCCGTCCCGGGCCAGCCGTTCACGTGGACCTCGTCGGCGCCGCTCATCGTGAGCGTCGATCAGAGCGGACTCGCGAGGGGGCTCGCGATCGGCTCCGCCACGATCACGGCAGCCACGGGCGGCGTGTCGGGCACGGCCATCCTCTCGATCCCGTAGGCGACGCCTCGCCGATCGCCTGTTGCGTCCACGCAACGGCGCCGCCGACGCCTCCCACGAGAATTCGTGGCCCCGAACTTGAGGAATGACCAGGGTGTCGTTATTACCAAGCGGGCTCCACAGGAGAGATCGCCATGACGATTCGAGTGACTGGCTGCTTGACGGCGGCGCTCGTCCTCGCCGCTCCGGCGGCGGCGCAGCGCGGCGGCACGGTCGAAGTCGGCGGGTTTGCGCGCTACGCCGATTTCGACAACAGCCTGGGGATGGGGACCACCGTCGCGGTCGGGGGGCGCGCGGCTCTGTACGTGGGACCTGCCCTCGCCGTCGAGCTCGACGTGGCGCGCGGATCCGCCGGCGCGGTGACGCACACGCCCGCGCACTTTCGGCTGGTGCACAACTCCCCGGTGGGCGCGCGCATCGAGGCGTTGGTCGGCGCCGGGTACGTGCGCAACTGGTACGGCGCTCCGTATGACGCGAGCGACGGCGGTCTGTCCGTGCTCCTGGGGCTCCGGTATCACGCCACCAACCGGCTGTGGGTGCGACTTGGCGCGGACTTGGACGCCATGTTTCACACGTCGGACGACAGCCCCTTCCCGTTCTACAACGGCAACTGGGGCCTCCAGCTCGGCGCGGGCATGCGGCTCAAAGGCTGACAAGCAGAACTCCGTACACTGATTTCTCCCAACCCCTGCCGGCACCGCCCGGACCACCCCGGCGCGGTGCGGGTTGTTGCTGCATGCGACGATCTTGCGAGTCGGGGAGGAACCCCGGAGTCCGCAGAGTGTTGTACCGACTAGTGCCCTCGCAGATTGATTCTGTAGATCTATACGTTCTGTAGATCTATACCTTAAGACCTATGGCGTTTACGCAACAGAAGGGTGGAGCTTCGTGCGCCCGGCGCCCTTCCCGAATCCCAACAAGGGGAGTCCCCGATGACCTGCACCATGCTCCAGCGCACCCGCCTGATCCCAACCGCTTCGGGCCTTGCCATCGCGCTGGCCTGCACGGGGCCGGGAACGCCGCGACTCGCGACGCCTGCTCCCGCGCCCGACGAAGAAGTCTCTGTGGGCTACGGGACCCAGCTCAAGAAGAACACCACAGCGGCCGTCTCGTCCATCACCCCGACCGAAGCCGACGCGCGCGTCGCCCGCGTGGAAGACCTGCTGGCCGCCCGCGTGCCGGGCCTAGAAGTCCTGCCTCGGCGGGATGGGACCTACTCGCTCCGGATCCGGGGGCAGCACGGTCTCCGGGGGACCTCCGCAGACGACGAGCCCTTGCTCGTGATCGACGACGTGCCGGTCTCCACCGGGTCGCTCGGCTCGGCGCTCGCCGGTCTGGCGCCGCGCGACATCGCTCGAATCGACGTCCTGAAGGATGCCGGCGGGACCGCGGTCTACGGCTCCCGGGGCGCGAACGGCGTGATCATCATCACGACGAAGCGGGGCCGGTCGGCGGCGCTCGCGCCGTTTGGCGCCGTTATATTCCCCCGGTGACTCAGCAACATCGCCGGAAGACCGTCGTCGTCGCCGTCGGCGGCGTGAAAGTAGGCGGCCGCCACCCTATTGTCCTCCAGTCGATGACCAACACCGCCACCGCCGATGTGGCCGCGACGGTGGCGCAGGTGCGCGCGCTGCACCAGGCGGGGAGCGAGCTCGTCCGGGTCACGGTCAACCACGAGGCCGCGGCGCAGGCCGTCCCCGACATCGTCGC
>WNFU01001676.1_pt1 | contig 30958 bp, 23 predicted proteins | sample 5400121 | NCBI WGS metagenome assembly WNFU01 (sample SAMN13153360, study PRJNA577476) | soil metagenome | isolation source: 100 cm soil or saprolite under grassland replicate 1 | place: USA:California | collected 2016-06-15
CATCTCGACGATCTCGTGGTCCGCGGCGTTCCGTCCTCGGCGGTGGGGGAAGGCCACCTCCACACCGTCGTGCGGGCCCGGCTCCAGATCGGGCGGCCTGCGGTCGAACACGACGATCACGTGACCCCCGGTCCGCGCCGCGAACGCCTGGAGCGTCCCGACCATCCGGTGCACGGCCCGATCGGGGTCGTTCCACCACCGGTCCGGCCGCGAACCGATGACGTTCATCCCATCCACCAGCCACCGAGCTCGATCCGACATGACGCTCACGGCATCGTCCCACGCATGGAGCGGGCCTCGACCGCTGCGGATGATGAGGGACCCCCGCGGGCGAGAGGTGTCGCCCTCGAGCCGCGCGTCAGTTGCCGAAGCGGGCTGCGTCGCCGAGGTTGGAGTTGCCCTCGTAGAAGCCGATGTTCGAGACCTGGCGGGCGTGCGGGCCCCGGTACCGGACCACGTACAGGCCGTTGCGGACGTCCACGAAGTAGATCAGGCCGTTCCTGATGATCGGGTAGCTCCAGGCCACGACCTTGTTCTCGCCGGTGCTGAGGGCGGGGTCCTCGGTGACCACCGCCGCGAGCGGGGTCGGGGTGAACACGCCGGCCACGCGGGGGTGCAGCGGATCGGACAGGTCGATGGCCTGGAGGCCGTTCGAGTGCCAGGTCACGAACGCCAGGTACGGCAGCACCGTGGGGTTGTGCGAGGAGTAGCTGGTGAAGTAGGTGTTCAGCGGATCCTGCCCGCCGCCGGCCGTTGCAAGTTGGGCGTCGGTGGGGATGTCGCACACGAACCACTGCCGCTGGGAGGCCGTCACCGGCCCACCACTGCTGCAGTAGTCGGGCCGGTTCTCGTTCGTCCGGTACTCGCTCACGACCTTCGGGTGGGCCGCATCGGAGACGTCCAGCACGCGCACCCACCCCCACGGGCAGCCGTGGTCGTAGCCCGTGATGGGGTCGACGAAGTCGCCGTAGACCTCGTCGGTGGTGAACGCGTAGTGCGTCCCGGGGATCTTCACGGCGGAGTGCGTGCCCGGGTTCCCCCAGGACGGGTCGCCCGGGGTGTTGAGGAGCCCGATCTTCGGGTTGGCCACCGCGTCGGCGAGCTGGGACGTGTCGATGATCAGGAACCCCCCGCCGAGGTACGCCAGGTAGGCCCGGCGGCCGTTCGGCGTGAGGGCCAGCGAGTGCAGGCGGACGTCGTTCGCGTCCCGGAAGGCCGCCGGGAACCTGTCGTTGGGGTTCCACCGGACGATCTCGGGGAACACGCCCTGGCGGGCCTTCGAGATGTCGGCCACGATCAGGTTCGGCTGAGTCGTGCTGCTGGTGGGGGTGGTGAAGTACAGCAGCGCCCGGCCGGCGTGGACCGTGTCCACCCACAGGTACATCTCGTGGGGCGTCCGCGAGGGCGTGTACGTCGAGACCAGCGTGGGGTTCGCCGGGTCCGATAGGTCGAAGAAGTTGAACGAGCTCACCTGCGATCCGGTCGCGTCGGCCGGTGACGCGCAGGCGTGCAGGATCGCGCTGCACTGGAAGTTCATCACGATGAGGAGCTTCTGCTGCGGCCACACCCGGAGCTCGCGGGAGGTCGACGTCGGCAGGCCCTCGTCCGGTGGACCGATCTCGTTCACCACGGCGGGGTTGCTGGGGTTGGCCACGTCCACCACCAGGACGCCCGCGTGCGGGTGGGTCCCGTCCGTGCGGCTCCCGATGTACAGGTAGTGCCCGTACATCGCGGGCGCGGCGTTCATCCCACGGCTGAACAGGTCGTTGTGCCCCACCAGCGAGAACCCGGCGGCCGGCTGGGTCGACCCGGCATGTGCCGGCCACGACGCGAACAGGCCGAGGACGAGGGCGAACGAGACCAGGGGTACGACGGCGCGGCGGCGCATGAGGAACCTCCCGGGTGCGGGCAACGGGCTTCGACGCTCGTGTTTCCCCGCCCCGGCAGGATGAAACCTCCGGACTGCCGACCGTGGGTCAGGTCGCGAACGAGTACAACCGCTGCGGCGTCATCACGAGCAGGCGATCGCCCACCACGAGCATCCCGTTGACCGCGCGCCCGATGTGCCAGACGCTGGCCGGGGAGCACGCCCGGTCCCCGCGGGCGCAGTCCTCGTAGAACGCATAGACGTCGCGCTTGCCGCTCACGTACACGCGGCCGCCCGCCACCAGCGGCGCCGACTTGTTGCCCCGGTGCTCCCAGTGCCAGACGGCGTGGCAGCCTTCCGGCCGGTCGCAGTTCGCACGGAACGCGTACACATGGCCCCCGTAGTCGCTCACGAACACCCGGTCCCCGTCGATCGCAGGGGCCCGGAAGAAGCCGCCCGGGGGGTGGGAGCGCCACAGCGGCTCGCATCGGTCCCCGCTGCTGCCGCATGTGGCGGGATACCGGTACAGCGAGGTCCCGCTCGTCACGAACAGCGAGCCGTCGTGTTCGACCGGGGTCCCCAGGAAGGGGTCGTATGCGCCGTGTCCCTCCCGCGTGTCGTCGCGCCAGAGCGGAGCGCAGACGGAATCCACCGGGGCGCAGTCGAGCGGGAACGCCATCAACACGTTCAGGCCATCGCGTCCCATTGCTGTCTGCGAGACGACGTACACGCGGTCGTCGCCGATCACCGGTCCCCCACCGAACCCGACGACGTTCGGGAACAGGCCTCGCCAGGTGGGAACGCACCGTCCACCGTCCGTCCGGCACCGCAGCGGGTACACCGAGAGCCCCCGGCCGGTCGCGACGAAGACCCGGTCGCCCACGATGACGGGCGTTCCCGGAACGCGGCCGATCTGCCCCTTCCACAGCGGGGCGCAGACCCCGCCGTCGTTCGCACACCCCTCGGCGAACGCGTAGATCCGGCCGGGGTTGGCGCCATGCGTGTCCCCGATCTCCGTCGTCGAGGACACCACGACGACGCCGTGGCCCACTGCCGGAGGCGAGAGGAAGTTCGCGCTCGGATCCAACGGATACGGGCCGGTCTCCAGCGGGGGCCACAGGTTCTCCGTCATTCCGGTCCACATCGGCCGGCACCGGCCGCGGCACCCCTCGTCGAACGCGAAGAGGCGGTCGGACGCGACGTACACGACCCCTCCGGACACGGTGTCACCGCCCACGCGGCCGCCCGTCCGCGCCCACCAGACCGGCCGGCAGCGGCGGGCGCAGTCGAGCGGGAACGCGGCGATCCGGGGACGGGCATCGGTGCCGCCGAGGACCAGGACGAGGTCCCCGTCGACCACCGGTTGGGACTCAGCGTGAAAGAGCGCGGTCCACTGCGGCGCGGGCGACGAGGGAACCCGGGTGCCGCCCGACGCGGCAGCGATGAGCGGACAGCAGGAGACAAGCAGGAGCAGCCTGAGGAACCGGTTCACCGCCGCCCTCCCTCAGTGCAGCGCAAGGAGTTCCTCGATCTCGGCCGTTCGCAGGAACCGGTCGCGGGCCGGTTCGTCGAGGCCCTTCGCGAACTCCTCCACGGCCGTTCGAGCGACGTCGGCGGCCGCGCTCGCGGCGTCGTCCTCGCCCAGCGCGAACCTGACGCGGGCCAGCTCCGCCGCGGCGCGCCACCGGAGCCCGAGGTGGCCGATCCGCCGTGACAGGTCGAGGGCCTGCTTGATGTGGGGAGCGGCCTCGCCGGGACGGCCGGCCGCCCCCAGGGCCTGTCCCAGGACGATCCTGGACATCGCCATGTACTTCCAGCGGGGGAGCACGGCGGCCTCCTCGACCGACGCCGTGGCCATCTCGATCGCGTCGTCGGTTCGCCCGGCCGCCAGCGCCACCGCGGCCTGCGCCTCGGCCAGCCGGGTCGAGAACAGCTGCCCGTGGAGGCCCTTCGTCGCCCGGGCCATCTCCCACAGCCCCGGTATGGCCTGCTCGGCCCGTCCGACCTGGCCCTCCGCGAGGTCGAGCAGCATGATGTCGATGGCGGCGCTGCCGATGCCCGGCGGGAACGCGGCCCGCCGGGCCAGGTCGGCCCCCTCCTCGCTCAACCGGCGGGCCTCGGAGTGGTCCATGACCAGCTCCCGCACGGTGCCCGCCCACATGTTCATCGAACGCGAGGAGAACCGGGGGAGGCCCTCCCACTCCAGACCCAGCGACACCGAGCGTTCGAACCACCGGACGGCATCGGACATCCGGCCGCCCACGGCCAGGGCCATCGCCACGTGCGCCATCGACTGCGTCGTGGACTCCAGGGACTGGACCTCCAGGCCCAGGTCGACGGCTCGTTCCGAGTGCGTCGCCGACTCGGCGAACTGGCCCCGCCAGTAGGCGTACAGGCCCAGGAACATCACCGCGAACGCGTAATCGGGATCGCGCGCTCGCACGCCCTCGGGCCACGAATCCACGGCACGCTGTGTGATGTCCATGGCGACGTCGAGATGTCCCTGCATGGCCTCGGCGGTTCCCAGCAGCGTCAGGGCCCGGGCCTTCATCACGGGGTCCCCGACGGCCTCCGCGGCCTCCGCGGCCGCCGGAGCGAACCGGTGGACGCTGTCGTGATCCACCATGGTCACGGCGGCGTGGGCCCGTTCGACGAGGGCCTCGGCCCGGTCGGTTCCCTCCAGGTGCGGGAGAGCCGCCTCGAGGTCCTCCACGGCGAGGGCGTGGACCCCCGCCGCCGCATGGGCGCGGGCCCGCAGGAGCCTGATCCCGGGCGCCCGGTCGGCCATCCCCGCGCCGTCCAGCAACGCGAGGGCCCGGGTCAGGAGCTCGGCGGCCTCCACCTTCGCCCACGCCCGGGACGCGTGGTCTGCGGCCACCAGCAGGTAGTCGACGGCGCGGCGGGCGTCCGCCCCCTCCTGCCAGTGGTGGGCCAGGAGTGCCGCCATCTCGGAGGTCCGTTCGCCCAGGCGCTCCTCCAGCCAGGCGGCCACGGCGGCGTGCTGGACACGGCGCGTCGCCTTGGGGACGATCCCGTAGGCGATCTCGCGGATCAGGGCGTGCTTGAACGAGAACTCCTCGGCGCCGGGGATGCTCGATGTGGTGGCCCGCCGGATGAGTCCCCGGGACTCCAGGCGCTCGAGTGCGTCGCCCGGGACACCGGAGGTCCCCGGCCCGGACAGTGCATCCACCGCCCCGTCCCAGAACACGTCCCCGACCACGGAGGCGTCCTGGATGACCCGGCGCTCCGGCCCGGGGAGCAGGTCCAGGCGCGCGGTGATGATGGCCTTCACGGAGGTCGGCAGCTCCTCGTGGTCGTCCTCGTGCCGCCCGGCGACGGTCGCCGCCAGCTCCTCCAGGAACAGTGGATTGCCCCCGCCGGCGCGGACGAGACGGTCGGCCGCGCCCACGGCCGTGGAGCTGAGGAGCAGGCCGGCGAGCTCGCGGGCGGCTCCGTCGGGCAGCGGCTCCAGCGTCACCGCGGTGTAGGCGGGCTGCCCGGCCCCCCACGAGGGCTGGTCGTCGAGGAGCTCGGGGCGGGTCGTGCACAGGACCATCAGGGGCACGTCGTGGACCCGCGAGGAGACGGCGCCCATGAGATCGAGCTCGGTCTGGTCCGCCCAGTGCACGTCCTCGAACACCAGCATCGTGGGCCGCTCCCGGGCCAGCGCGGCGACGAACTTCCGGATGGCGAGGAAGATCCCGGGGCGGTCGGTCGAACCCTCCCCCTCGTCGATGCCCACGGCGACGGCCAGCTTGGCCACCACGTCCGGCTCCTCCGTCCCGAACAGCGAACGGACATGCTCCGCCACCAGGGTGCGGGCTGCGTCCGGATCCATGCCCAGGTCCAGGCCGGCCAGCGACCGAACCTGCTCGGCAAACGCCCCGTAGCCCGACCCTCCGCCGTACGGCAGCGACCTGCCCACCAGGATCCGGGCGCCGTCGACGGCGACCCGCGTGGCCACCTCCCGGGCCAGGCGGCTCTTGCCCATCCCCGGCGGCGCCACCAGCGTCACCAGGTGCGGGCGCCGTTCGTTCATGGTCCTCGACCACAGCCCGAGGAGCAGCTCCAGCTCGGCGCCCCGGCCGATGAGCCGCGCGCGCATTCCCACCTCGCGATGGGCCGGCGCCGCCATCGGCTCAAGGGCCCGCCACGCCTCCACCACGTCCTGCTTGCCCTTCGCCGTGACCGGATCCACCGGCTCGAACCGGATCGTCCGGTGGGCGGCGCGATGGGTCTCGGAGCCCACCAGGACCTCGCCGGGGGCCGCCGAGCTCATCAGGCGGGCCGCCGTGTTCGTGGTGTCGCCCATGACCGTGTAGTCGCGGCGCTCGCGGGGCCCGACCTGCGCGGCCATCACCTCGCCCGTGTTCACCCCCACGTGGACGCTCAGGGGGATCCCGCCCGGCGCGAGGCCGGACGAGGCCACCGCGTCGCGCATGGCCAGCGCGGCGCGCACGGCCCGCTCCGGGTCGTCCTCATGCGACACCGGCGCGCCGAACACCGCCATCACGGCGTCGCCCATCACGGACGTGACGGTGCCCCCGAAGCGCTGGACCTCCCGACCCATGAGCTCCGCGGAACGGTCGGCCAGGGAGCGAACGTCCTCGGGGTCCATTCGTTCGGACAGGGAGGTGAAGCCGGAGAGGTCCGCGAACACCACCGTGACCCACCGGCGTTCCTCGACCGGGGCAGCCGCCAGCGGTGCCGCCGCCTCCTCCACCAGGCGGGTCCCGCAGGAACCGCAGAACGCGAACCCGAGCGGGTTGTCGGCCCCGCAGCTCGGGCAGGCCCGCCGGAGCGACGTGCCGCACCGGCCGCAGAACCGCTGCGCGTCCTCGTTCTCGGTGCCACAGGAGGGGCAGGTGATCACGTCGTCCCCACGGTCGGAAGGGCGGCCCGATTATGCGCCGCGGCCCGGCCGCCGGGGAATCCGCGGGTCAACCTCCGGGTTGATGCACGGCCCCACGGCCACGCCTAAGGTGCGGTCGTGGACGATGACGTGTCCCTGGTCCGGCGCCTGCGGGCCGTGAGGCCGGCGATCGTGGACGCTGCGGTGGCGGCGGCGCTGTTCACGGTGGCCGTCGTGGAGACGGTCACCGAGCTCGACTGCCAATGCGTGTCGCGAACGGACGTCACCCTCACCGTGATCTTCCTGGTGGCGATGACGCTTCCTCTGGTGTGGCGGCGCCGTTTCCCGTTCGCGGTGCTGACCGTCGTGGGGCTTGCCAAGGTCCTGTACAGCGACATCCTGAGCGTCCAGCCGGACCCGTTCACGGCGGTGTTCCCCGTGCTGCTCGCCGTGTACAGCGTGGCGGCGTACGCGCGGAGGTCCCTCGCGATCGCGGGGGGGGTCCTCACCCTGATCGCCCTCCTGGCCTTCAACATCTCGGAGTTCGGGAGCGACTTCGCCGACCTCGCCACGCAGTTCGCGTTCCTGGGGGGGGCGTGGATCGTCGGCGACAACACCCGATACCGCAGGCGGCAGGCCGAGCTCCTCCGCGATCGGGCCGAGCGGGCCGAACGCGAGCGGGAGGAGCAGGCCCGCCTCGGCGCGATGGAGGAACGGGCCCGCATCGCCCGGGAGATCCACGACGTGGTGACCCACAGCGTGAGCGTGATCGCGGTCCAGGCCGGTGCGGCCCGGAGGGTGGTGGAGACCACGCCCGAGAAGGCTCGGGATGCGCTGGCCTCCATCGAACGGATCAGCCGGGAGACCATGGCCGAGCTGCGGGGGGCCGTCGGCGTCCTGCGGGGAGGCGAGGGCGGGGCGGCGCTCACTCCACAGCCCGGGCTGGCCCGGCTGGACGACCTCGTCCGGCAATTCCGGGACGCCGGGATGAACGTGGAGGTGAGCACCGAGGGGACCAGGCGGAACCTGCCCGCCGGCCTCGACCTCTCCGCGTACCGCGTGGTGCAGGAGGCCCTCACGAACACGCTCCGCCATGCCGGGCAGACCGTCGCGCACGTGCGGGTTCGCTACGGGCCGGGGGCCCTGGAGCTGGTGGTCGCCGACGAGGGCGGCGGCGGTCCGGGAGCGGACGCGGGCACCACCCCCGCCGGCGTGGAGACCCGCTCGGGGCACGGGCTCGAGGGGATGCGGGAACGGGTGACGGCGTACGGGGGCACGCTCGAGGCCGGGCCGGCGAACGGCGGATTCCTGATCCGGGCCGTCCTCCCCTTCCCGGAGCAACAGGCGGGGGGAACTTGAGCATCCGCGTGCTGCTCGTGGACGACCAGACGCTCGTCCGGACGGGCTTCCGCATGATCCTGGAGTCAGAGCCCGACATCGAGGTGGGCGGGGAGGCCGCCGACGGGGTGGAGGGCGTGCGGGAAGCGGCAAGGACCCGGCCCGACGTCGTGCTGATGGACGTGCGGATGCCCCGGATGGACGGCATCGAGGCCACCCGCCGGATCGCGGCCGCCGACGAGCATCCGCGGGTGCTCATCCTGACCACGTTCGACCTCGACGAGTACGTGTTCCAGGGACTGCGGGCCGGGGCCAGCGGGTTCCTGCTGAAGGACGTGACGCCGGAGGACCTGGTGCGGGCGGTCCGGGTGGTGGCCGGAGGCGAGTCGCTGCTGTCGCCTTCGGTGACCCGCCGTCTGATCGAGGAGTTCGTCCGGACCCCGGACCCCCGTGCCGCGCCCACCCCAGCCCTGGCCACGCTGACCGAGCGCGAGCGGGAGGTCCTGGGGCTGATCGGGCACGGCCTGTCGAATCACGAGATCGCCGCCCGGCTGTTCCTGAGCATGGCCACCGTGAAGACCCACGTGAACCGGCTGTTCATGAAGCTCACGCTGCGCGACCGGGCCCAGGCCGTGGTCCTGGCCTACGAGTCCGGGGTGGTCCGCCCGGGAGAGCGCTCCGCGGACTGAACCGCAGTCCGGTCTCGGCCTCATCGATCAACCCTGGGGCGGAGGCCATTCCAACCCTCGGACCGACGACCGGAGGCGCCCGTTGGCGAAGCATTGGCCCCTGAACGACGAGGAGGAGGCGGCGACCATGCAGGCATCGGGAACCGGAACGCGACGGGAGAGGCGGGGGACGCGGGGGGTGCTGGCACGGCTGGGCGGCGTGGCGTACCGGCGCCGACGGCTGCTGGTGGTGGCGTGGCTGGCCGTGCTGGTGGCCGGAGTCCTGATCGGCAGCTCGGTGTTCGACCGGCTGACCACCGACACCGGCGACGACAGCAGCTCGGAGTCCCAGCGGGCCTACGCGCTGATGCGGGACCTCCCACAGGACGGACCGTCGATCGACCTGGCCGGGTTCGTGCCCGGCTCGGCGCGGGACCCGCGGGTGCGGGCCGGCGTCGAGACGGCGGTGTCGGAACTCCGGGCCATGCCGGGGGTGGCGGCGGTGGTGACCCCGGCCGACTCCGACGGCCTGGTGGCTCGCGACGGGTCCGGGTTCCTCGTGGCGGTGGACCTCGACGGACGTCACCTCGACGGCGACGCGTGGGACGACGCGCAGGTCAGGGCGGCCGGCCGGCTCCGCGCGATCGCCCCGGGGGTGCTGGTGGGCAGCGACGACCTGGCAGGCATGGAGATGGATGACACCGCCCAGAGGGACCTCGAGCGGGCCGAGCTCATCGCCCTCCCCCTGATCTTCCTGATCCTGCTCGTCGCGTTCCGGAGCGTCCGGGTGGCGGTCCTGCCGATCGTGGTCGCGCTGACGGCGATCTCGGGCAGCCTGCTGGTGCTCCTGGGGTTCGCCTCGGTCACCGACGTCTCGATCTTCGCGGTCAACGTGGTGACCATGCTGGGGCTGGGCCTGGCGGTGGACTACTCGCTGCTCGCGACCGGCCGGTTCCGGGAGGAACGGGCCCTGGGGCTCGACGTGCCGGCGGCCGTCGAACGAACGGTGGCCACGGCCGGCCGGACCATCGTGTTCTCGGGGCTGACCGTGACGGCGTCGCTGGCCGGGCTGCTCTTCCTGACCGGCGGGCTGCGGTCGGTGGCCTACGGGGGCATCGGCGTGGTGGTGGTGGCGATGGCCGCCGCGGTGACGCTAGTGCCTGCGCTGCTCTCGATCTGGGGACGGAGGATCCGCCCGGCCGCGGCCCGGGCCGACGGCCACGGCGCGTTCTTCCGGATCTCGAGGCTGGTCCAGCGCCGTGCGGCGATCCTGGTACCGGTCCTCATGGCCGGGCTGGTCCTGCTGGTCGCCCCGTTCGCCCAGGCCCGGACCCAGGACACCGACTCCCGATACCTGCCCCGGTCCTCGGAGAGCCGCCAGTTCTTCGACGCCGTGCACCGGCACTTCCCCGGGCAGACGTCGGACCCGATCCAGGTGGTGGCGGTGCGCGAGGCCGGAGTGCCGCGGTCCGCGTACGCCGCGTACCTCGAGCGCCTGCGGACGCTGCCCGGCGTGGTGCGGGCCGACGTCGTTGCGACCGGCCCCCGCGTGGCCCTCGTCGAGGTGGTGCCCCGCGCGGTGGCCGAGACCGAGGCGTCCTTCCGGCTGGTGGCGACGATCCGGTCCCTGCCTGCGCCGTTCGAGACGCTCGTGACGGGGCAGGCCGCGGAGACGGTGGACGCCAAGCACGCGCTGATCTCTCGCCTGCCGCTCGTCCTTGGATTCGTGGCGCTGGCCACGTTCGTGCTGCTGTTCCTGATGACGGGCTCGGTGGTGGTGCCGGTGAAGGCCCTGGTCATGAACGTGCTGTCGCTCGGCGCGAGCTTCGGCGCGCTGGTGTGGGTGTTCCAGGACGGCCACCTGTCCGGGCTGCTCCGATTCGACCCCACCGGCTCCGTGTGGTTCGTGCTCCCGGTGCTGGTCTTCGCGTTCGCGTTCGGGCTGTCGATGGACTACGAGGTGTTCCTGCTGGGGCGAATCAAGGAGTCCTGGGACCGGACCGGCGACAACGACCTCGCGGTGGCCGCGGGCCTGCAGCGAACCGGGGGCGTCGTGTCGCTGGCGGCCGTGCTGATGGTGGCGGTGTTCGCCGGGTTCGCGGCGGCCGACATGCTGGCCGTGAAGCAGCTCGGGGTGGGGCTCTCGCTCGCCGTGGCCCTGGACGCAACCGTGATCCGCATGCTGCTGGTCCCCGCCACCATGAAGCTCATGGGCCGGTGGAACTGGTGGGCCCCCGCCCCGCTGGCGCGGCTCCACCGCCGCTTCGGCCTGCACGAGGCCCCGGCGGCGCGGCCGGTCCCGGTCGCCGCCACGCCCGAGCTCGTCGGGTGAACGGAGCTCGAGACCCGGATGGACCCGTTGCTCGACCGGTGACCGATACCCTGCACGGATGGCACGGGGATCGGATTCGCCGGTCGAGCGAACGGGCACGGCCGCCGGCGCCGTGGAGGTGCGCCCGGCGACGGCCCACGAGCTCGACACCGCGGCGGACATCCTGGAGGACGCGCTCCGGTGGGCGGCCCGGCGGGGGTTCGAGTCCTGGCCGGCCGGGACCTTCCACGACCCCGACGGCTGGGGACGAAGGGTCCTCCGGCAGGCCCTGGAGGTGGACGCCCTGTTCCTGGTGGAGCGCTCGGGTGAGGCGGTCGCCACGATGTCCCTGCTCCCTTCGGACGAGCGCTTCTGGCCGGAGGCCGAACCGGACGGGCTGTACCTCCATCGGTTCGCCGTCCGACGGTCGGCTTCGGGAACGGGGATCGGCGCGGCCGCCATGGCGTGGTGCGAGGAGGAGGTCCGGCGGCGGGGGCGGCGGTTCCTGCGGCTCGACTGCGTGGCCGACAACCCGGGGATCCGCCGGTACTACGAGGAAGCCGGGTTCGAGCACCGCGGCGACGTGGTGGTGGACGAGCTCCGCTTCAGCCTGTACGAGAAGCGCGTGGGCTGACCTTGCCGCCGCACTCGGGGCCATGGGAAGGTGCCTGATCCTCGACAGGGGTCGAGGATCTCGGTCGAAGGAGGCAGCGTGTCGGTGCCGGAGACTCCGGCGATCCCGCCCATGCCCCCGGCTCCGGGAGCCGGCGTGGCGGGGGTCGCATCACAGCGCGTCGAGACCGTCCGGCGGGCGGCGAAGTCGTGGGTGGCCGCGCTGTTCGACCTCACCGGGCGGAACAATCTGCTGCGGTACCGGGAGCTGAAGCTCGGGACCCTCGACCTCACGGCCGCCGCCCCGGGAGCGGTGGCGTCCCTGCTGGCCGGGAGGTCCGTGCGCGTGGCGGCCCTGTTCCCCGCGGAGGAGGCCCGGGTGGACGCCGCCCGGCGTCTCCGGGCCATCTACCGGAAGGCCAAGGAGAACTTCGAGGAGCGCGGCGTGCAGACGCTGCACCTGGGATGCGGCCTGGCCACGTGGCAGACCAAGGCCGAATGGGACCCGGCCGCGCCCGTGCTGCTGCGCCGGGCCGAGCTGAAGGCGCTCGGCGCCGCCCAGGACGACTTCGAGATCGCCCTCGTCGAGGAGATGGAGGTCAACCCCCCGTTCCTGCACCTCCTGCGGACCGAGAGCGGGCTGTCGATCGACGCCGATGCGCTGCTCGACCGGGTGGAGGGTGTGATCGACGAGCCCTGGGAGCTCGAACGGGCCTACGCGTGGGTGAAGGAGCAGGCCGCGACCGTGCCCGGGTTCGCCGTGGAACCCAGGCTCGTCCTGGCGAACTTCTCCTACGCGAAGCTGCCGATGGTCCGGGACCTCGAGAGCCACCTGGACTCGCTCGTGGCGCATGACCTGGTGGCCGCCGTGGCCGGCGACCAGGAGGCCGGTGAGGCGGTTCGCGCCGCCGCGCCCGCCGACGGTGCGGTCCCCGAGCCCGACGACGTGCTCCCCGCAGACGAGTTCGTGGTGCTGGACGCTGACGCCAGCCAGCAGCTCGCGGTGAACGCGGTCCTGGCCGGGGAGAGCCTCATCGTGCGCGGGCCGCCCGGCACCGGCAAGAGCCAGACCATCGCGAACCTCATCGCGTCGCTGGTGGTCCTGGGACGCAAGGTGCTGTTCGTCGCCGAGAAGCGCGCCGCCATCGACGCGGTGCTGAAGCGGCTGGACCAGACAGGGCTGGGGGATCTGGTGCTTGATCTTCACGGGGGGGTCGGGTCGCGCCGGGCCCTGGCCGAGACGCTGGGCCGCTCGCTGTCGGCGACCAGGACGGTCCCTCCGGTGGACGCCTCCGTCGAGGAGCAGACGCTGCTCCGGGACCGCACCGAGCTGAACGCGTACGTCGCGGCCCTGCATCAGGCCCGCGCGCCGTGGGGAGTGTCGATGTACGCGGCCCGGGCCGGGCTGCTGGGCCTGGGTCCGGAGGTCCGGACCGAGGTTCGGTTCCGGGGGGACGTCCTGGCCCGGCTGGACGGGGCCGCCGTCGAAGGGTCCCGAACGGAGCTGGTGTCGCTGGTCCGCCTCGGCGGGTTGGTGCTCGGATCGAGCGGGAGCCCGTGGGCCCGCTCACCGATCGCCTCGGACCAGGAGGCCCAGCAGGCGTTCGCGCTGGTGGACGACCTGGGGCGGCGGGCCCTCCCGGGGGCCGGCACTGCGCTGGAGGCCGCGGCCGCCGTGACCGGCCTCCCGCCGGTGGCCACGGTCGGCGACTGGTCCCGGGTGGTGGACCTGTGGCGGCGGGTGGCTCGGACCCGGTCGGTGTTTCGACCCGAGATCTACGGACAGGACCTCGAACGACTCGCCGCGGACACGGCGAAGGCTCGAGGTGGCGGGTTCGCCCGGTTCGTGGCCCGGATGTTCTCGGGGCGGTACCGGGCCGCCCGGCGACAGCTGCGCTCGATCCTGGACGGACCGCCCCCGCCCGACCGGGACCTGCACTTCGCTGCGTCCGAGGCCCTGGACGAGATGCGGGCGTGGCGGGCGGCCGGAGGCACGGGGATGCCGGCGGCGCCGGTGTCGGTGGAGGCCGTCGGCGCGGCGCTGTCCGAGGTGACGGCCGGCCTCGCGCGGGTGGCGACGGTGGCAGGCGTGGAGGACCCGTCAGGCAGGCCGGTCGCGGACGTGGGTTCGCTGCTGTCGGCGCTGGCCGCCGATCGGGCCACGCTGCTGAAGCTGCCGGAGATCCACCGGCTGCGGGGGTCGCTGGTCGCGGCGGGGCTGGCCGAGCTCCTGGCCGACCTGGAACGCCGGGCCGCGACCGAGGAGGTGGCCGTGGGCGCCCTCCGCCACGCCTGGCTCCAGTCGGTGGTGGACCAGGTCCAGCTGGCCGACCCCGTGATCGGGCGGTTCTCCGCGGACGCCCAGGAGCGCGTGGTGGCGGAGTTCCGGGGGACGGACCACACGCAGCTCGCGGCCAGCGCGGCCCGGGTCCGGCGGATCTGCGCCGAGCACGTGGTGCAGGCACGAGAGCGGTTCGCCGACCAGGACCGCCTGCTCCTGGCGTACGCGGGCAAGAAGCGCCGGCACGAGCCGGTGGCCACCCTGCTGGAGGGCACCGCCGACGTGCTACTGGCCCTCAAGCCGTGCTGGGCCATGAGCCCCCTGGTGGTGAGCCAGATCCTCCCGGCCCGGCCCCTGTTCGACGTGGTGGTGTTCGACGAGGCATCCCAGATCACGCCCGCCGACGCCATCACCTCGATCCTGCGAGGCCGCCAGCTGGTGGTGGCCGGCGACGAACGCCAGCTCCCCCCGACGGCGTTCTTCGTCTCGGAGACCGCGGAGGACGAGGAGGAGGACGAGGAGGCCTTCACGATCGATGCCGCACCCGCGCCCGCGCCGGCGCCGGGCGTTCGGGCCACGGACTTCCAGTCGATCCTGGACGCGCTGAAGCCGCTCCTCCCCCGGTGGCGGATGCTCCAGTGGCACTATCGGAGCCGCGACGAGCGCCTCGTGGCGTTCTCGAACGCCTACTTCTACGACGGCGCGCTCACCACGTTCCCCGGCGTGGGCGGCGAGGCCCGCCTCCGCCACGTCCTGGCCCCCACCGAGCCCGGCGCCGGCACGAACAGCCCGTCGCCGGAGGTTCGCACGGTGGCGGACCTGGTGATCGAACACGCCCGTTCGAGGCCCGGCGAGTCGCTCGGCGTCATCGCCATGGGCATCAAGCACGCGAACCGCATCGAGGAGGCCGTTCGCGAACGGCTCAAGGAGCATCGGGACCTGGACCCGTTCTTCGACGAATCGCGCGAGGAGCGGTTCTTCGTGAAGAACCTCGAACGGGTCCAGGGCGACGAGCGCGACGCGATCATCCTGTCGATCGGCTACGGCAAGGACGACCGGGGACGACTCGTGTACCGGTTCGGGCCGCTGCTGGGGCAGGGTGGGGAGCGCCGCCTGAACGTCGCCATCACGCGGGCCAAGCAGCGGCTCACGCTGGTGTCGTCGTTCACGTCGCAGGACATGGACCCGGCGAAGCTCGGGAGCGAGGGGATGCAGCTCGTCCGGAAGTACCTCGACTACGTGGAGTCCGGCGGCGAGCACCTCGGCGACCGGGGCGTGGACAAGCCCGAGCTGGACCCGTTCGAGATCGACGTCCGCGACGCGCTGGCGCCGCACATGCCGCTGACCCCGCAGTTCGGGGCGTCCGGGTACTGGATCGACTTCGCGGCCGGGCACCCCGCGCGGCCGGGGAGGTACGTCCTGGCCATCGAATGCGACGGCGCGAGCTACCATTCCGGCCGCTCGGCCCGGGAGCGGGACCGGCTCCGTCAGGAGCAGCTGGAGCGGCTGGGGTGGACGTTCCACAGGATCTGGTCCACCGACTGGTTCGAGGACCGGCAGGCCGCGGTGTCCCGGGCCGTGGACGCCTACCAGGCGGCCGTGGCCGCGGCCGACGTCCAGGCCGTGGCCCCTCCCCCGCCGCCGCCCCCCATCCCGGTCCCGGACGAGCACGCGCAGGCGGCCGCCCAGTTCACCGCCCCGCCCCTCGCGGTGGCAAGCGCGCGTCCGGATCCCCGCCCGCCGCTGAAGCCCGGCCTCCCCATCGACGAGTACGCCATGCGCGGCCTGGTGCTGCTGGCCCGGTGGGTCGAGTCCGACGGCATCCTCCGAACCGAGGACGAGGTGCTCGAGGAGCTCATGCGGGAGCTCGGGTTCCACCGCCGGGGCACTCGCATCGTGCCCCGGCTCACCGAGGCCATCCGCCTGGCCCGCGGCGCCCCGGCCTGAGGCGCCGCGGGCCGCGTTCCTCCGCTCAGCGGCGACGGTAGTTCGACGTGCACCAGGGGCTGGTGCAGCGCGCCACCACGACGTCGTCCGTGCCCGGGTTGAAGTACGCGATCACCGGATAGCCGTCCACGCCCAGCGTCACAGAGGTGTCGGTCCCCACGTCCCCCGAGTTGTCGATGGTCTGGAGCACCTTCCCCGAACAGGTCAGCGTGGAGCAGTAGGCAAGCTTGAGCGCAGTGTTGGAGAGGTCGCGGTACGTGACGATCGGGAACCCGTACGGACCGACGGTGATCGAGGTGGACTGCCCCACGTCACCCGTCGAATCCACCGTCTGGATGGTGGGGGCCGAGCAGGCCTGGTCGTTGCAGTGCGCGACCTTCAGCACGTTCGTCGCGATCTCCCGGTAGCTCATCACCACCATCCCGTCGCTCCCGGTGGTGGCGGAGACGAACTGCCCGTCGTCGGCGGTGTTGTCGGGGGTCGTCACCGTGAAGCCGATGTCGGCGCCTGCCGGGTCGAGGCACGCCGTGTTGTTGCACAGGACCAGGCGGAGCGCGGTCGTCACCTGCCCGGACCGGCTGTAGTAGGCGACCTTCGGCATGCCGTCGCTGCCGATGGTGAGCGCCGAGAACTCCCCGGTGACCCCGGTCGTCGCGTCACCCGTGTTGTCGATGGTCCGCGGCACGTCCTTGGTGACGCAGCTCGGCGAGGTGCAGTGGACGAGCTTCAACGACGCGCTCGTGACGCTGAAGTACGAGATGATGGGATTCCCATCCGTCGCGATCCCCAGCGAGGGAGCGGCGCCGGCGTCGGTGGCGCCGACCCCCTCCAGGACGGCCGCGGTGCTCAGCGAGGTGCACGTGACGTTCAGGCACTGCTTGAAGCGGAGCTCCGTCCCCGCGTAGTAGGCGATGCCGGCCAGGCCGCCCGATCCGAGGATGATCGACGTGTCCCCTTCGTTCGAGGCCACCGTCCCCTCCACGAGCGTGGTGGTCCCGATGGTGCACGCCATGTCGGTGCAGTGCGTGACGTTGATGTCGGTGTTCGCGCCATCGAACCAGCTGAAGATGGGGAGGCCGTCGAGGCCGACGGTGATCGACGGGAACGCGTTCGGGAACGAGGAGGCGCCGCCGGGGAACGACGTGATCGCCGTCGGCCCAACCACGCTCCGGGGCTCCACCTCGCATTGCACCGTGCCGTCCTGGAGGATCGAACGAACACCGCCGACCGGGCAGGTCCCGGTGACCCGGTTCTGGATCACCGATGGATTGACCGAGAAGGTGGTCCCGGCGAGCGAGAGGCCGGTCCCCGCGTTGTACGTGGTGTCCTGGTCGGCCTGCCAGGAGAAGCCCGAGCCGTCGAACTTCAGGACCTGGCCAGCGGACGGAGCCGCGGCCTGGAGCTTGCCGGGGTCGATCGAGCCGTCGGCGATCTCCACGGCCTGCACGCACCCGGTGCAGTTCAGGTCGGCCTCCGCCGTGGCCACGACCTGGGCCAGGGTCTTGCCGGATAGCTTCTTGGAGTTGGGGGCGATCGCGATGATGTTCGAGGGCAGGCGGCCGTTCGTGCACGTGGCCACCAGCACCTTCCCCCGATTGACCAGGTGCGTGCCGCACCCGACCGCGTGGAACCCGTCGACCGTGTCGGCGTTGATCCCCGCTTTGCCCGCCACCGACGCGCCGGCCCCCGGCGCGACGATGAGCCCCAGGACTGCGACCGCGACCACCAGCTTGAGCATGCCGCTCGGGCGCATACGCCCCCTCCCTCTGCCGTGGCGCCCCCTCCGACGACCGGCGCGCCCCAAGGCGTGAAGCATGGGTTGCGCCGGTCGGACGGTCAACCCCCGAGCCGGCGGACCGGCGCGCGAGGTCGGGGCGCCCGTCAGGCGGGGTTGGAGGGCCCCGCGGCCGTGGTCGTCTCCAGCTCCAGCGAGCACGAGTTGATGCAGTAGCGCTTGCCGGTCGGCCGCGGACCGTCGTCGAACACGTGCCCGAGGTGGGAGCCGCACGTCGCGCACGTCACCTCGACGCGGTGCATGAAGTGGCTGAAGTCGTGGTGCAGCTCGACGGCATCGGATGTGGCCGGGTCCCAGAAGCTCGGCCACCCCGTGCCCGAGTCGAACTTCTCGTCGCTCCGGAACAGCTCGGCCCCGCACGCCGCGCACCGGTACACGCCGTCGGCGTGCTCGTCCCAGTACGCGCCGGTGAACGCCCGCTCGGTTCCCTTCTCCCGGAGAACGTGGAACTGCTCGGGCGACAGCTGCTCCCGCCACTCCGCTTCGCTCTTCTGCACCTTCGCGGTCATGTCGAATGCCTCCCGGATCGGATCGGTGGATCGCATCATGCACATGGTCCAACGAACGGGAGGTTCGTTGCGTTCCCGGCGACCGGCTGAAAGGGTGATCAGGCCTCGCAATTCGTCTTCGAACCGCTGCCCGTGCCCTGCTTGCAGGTGTCGGTCCCGTTGCCGCCGTTCAGCGTGTCGTCCCGGGGCCGCCCAGCAGGGTGTCGTTGCCTCCCAGGCCCTTGAGCACGTCGTCGCCCCCGGCCCCGGCGAGGATGTTCGGGCCGCCGGACCCGGTGAGGTGGTCGGCGCCCGCGCCGCCCGCGTAGCTGTCGGCTTCAGCGCCGGACGTCCCCGGCACGAACACGTCGGCCCCGCTCCCGCCCTGCACGGTGTCCCCACCCGACCCGTCCGAGATGGTCATCGGCACGGTCACCGGCTTCGACGCGAGTGTCGCGACTCGGGCACGGCGAGACGACGTGGGGCGCCCCACGCAGAGTAGACGCGGCCGGTCACCCCCGAGTCAACCGACGCCTCGCTCGTGGGGCTCAGCGGTTCAGCTCGCGGCGAGGAGGCCGTGGCGTTCGGCCCACAGGGCCGCCTGCGTGCGATCGGTGACGCCGAGCCGCTGGAACAGGCGCGTGAGGTGGGCCTTCACGGTCTTCTCGGTGATGCCGAGCCGGCGGGCGATCTGCTTGTTCGCCAGGCCGGTCGCCACGAGGACGAGGACTTCCCGCTCCCGGTCGGTTAGCTCCCGGACCGGGCGGGACTCGATGCGCGCCGCCACCACGGCCTGCGCGGCCTTCGCGGCGAGCGGCGACTCGCCCCGGGCGGCGGCCTGGAGCCCGCGGTGGATCTCCTCGGGCTCGGCGTCCTTCAGCAGGTAGCCGATCGCGCCGGCGTCGATCGCCGAGAGGATCCGGTCGCGCTCGGAGAACGACGTGAAGATCACCACGCGCGTCGCCGGGGTGCGTTCGGCGATCCGGCGGGTGGCCTCGATGCCGTCGACCTCGGGCATCGAGAGATCCATGAGCACGACGTCGGGCTCGTGTTCGGCGGAGAGCTCCACGGCCTCCGCGCCGCCGCCGGCCGAACCGACCACCTCGACGTCGGGGAAACTGGCGAGGAGCTGCTCCAGGCCGGCGCGAACCACGGCGTGGTCGTCCACGACCATCACGCGGATGCTGCCGGACACGTCCGTGGCGTCCTCAGGGGTGTTCGACTTCGAGGTCGAGTTCGCGTTCGTGTTCGTCATGCGGCCGGCACCTCCAGACGAACAGTGGTCCCGTGGCCGGGCTCGGAGTCCACCTCGAGCGACCCGCCCGCCTCCTCGGCCAGGCCGGCCAGGAGCGGGAGGCCCATGTGGCCTTCCTCGCCGCTTCGGTCGAGATCGGCGGTGGAGAACCCGCGGCCGTCGTCCCGCACCGTCAGCTCCAGCATGCCGTGCCCGGTGGCGAGCCGCACCTCGACCGATGCGGCCTCCGCGTGGGCCACCACGTTCCGGAGGGCCTCCTGGGCCGTTCGGAACACCAGGCCCTCGATGGCGCGGTCGGCCTGGAGGGCGTGGACGCCGGGCGCCACCTCGAGATGCGTGAGGATCGCTCGCGCGGCGAGCGGAGCCAGCAGGTCGGAGAGCGCGGGCTCGAGCCCGGCGGTGTGGAGGTTCGGCGGGTAGATCTCGACCAGGAGGGTGCGGAGCTGGCGCATGCCCTGGCGGGTCCTGCCGGCCCCCTCGCGGAGCGCGGCCGCCGCGGCCGGTGCGCCGTCGGCCTCCGCCCGTTCGCCCGCCGCCGCCAGCGACATCGACAGGCCGGCGAAGTCCTGCACCACGCCGTCGTGGAGGTCCCCGGCGATCCGGCGGCGTTCGGCGGTGGACGCCTCGACGGCCCGGCGGAGCAGCCGCTCGCGGTCCAGGCGCCCGCGTTCGAGGCCTCGCGCCATCCGCCACGCCAGCGGCACCTGCACCAGGGCCAGCACGGCGAGGCCGATGAGCAGCGCCGGCACCACGCCGAGCCACACCTTCCGGCCGCTCGCCGCCACCGCGCTGTAGCGGTGGTAGGACTCGAACAGCAGCGGGGTGCCGTTCGGCGTGTGGACCGGCATGTACACCTCGAGGAGCGAGCCGAACGGCCGCTCGAACCGGTTCTCGGGCGCGGAGAGATCGCTGAGGTCGGCCTCGGGGCGATCGCCGTGGAGGGCGGCGCTCTCGTCGTCGCCGAGCCGGTAGCTGGCGCCGATCAGGCGATGTTCGTCCGAGTAGAGGATGCGCCCGGAGGCGTCCCAGATCTTGACGCGGACGATCGAACGGCTCAGGACGCGCCCGGTCACGACGCGGTCGAGCGAGTTCAGCGCCGCCGGGTCTCCGGTGAAGATCCCGTCGCGGAGGGCCGGTTCGACCATCCCGGTGCCGACCGTCACGCTGACCTGCCGCGCGTCGCGGATGGCCTCGGCGGTTCCGGCCGAGCGGAACACGAACGACTCGATCACGGCCACGATCACCACCGCGGCCAGCGCGGAGACGGCGAACACGGCCACGGAGCGACCGATCGTCCGGCGGGCCTGCGCGCGCATGGCAGCGGCGCCGCGCCCGCGGCGCGTGCCGCTTGATCCTTCCTCGTCGTCGGAGACCCGGGCGTGGGCCCGGGGTCGGTGCAGGATCTGCGCCATGGGTTCCCTCCCCTCCCGCGTCTCTACGGTAGAGGGGAACAGGTAATGGGAGGGCAAACCCAGGTCAAAGGTCTCGTCGAGTTCGGACCACTCGGCCCCCGAACCTGACGGCTCGGACCGGCCCCCGACGAGCGAAGGGCGCGCCCGGCGGTCCCGGACGCGCCCCTGCGCGAACCAGCCCACGGTCCTCAGCGACCGCCGTGGTCGTCGCCCGGCTCGCCGCCGCCGTGACGCCCGTGGTCGTCCCCGGGCTCAGCGTGGCGCGCGGCGCCGCCCCGGTCGTCACCGGGCTCGGGCTCGGCGTGGCGGCCCTTGTCGTCGCCGGCCGGGTCGTCCTTGCCGCGGGTGTCCATGACGCGGGTGACCGTCGCGCGGTCCTCCCTCACGTGGTGCCCCTTGGGGTCGTCGGCCCCGTGCTTGGCGAACGCCGCCGTGGGAGCGAGCCCCACCACCGCGGCCACCGACAGGGCCACCAGCGCCCTGCGAGTCCTCATCGTCCGTCTCCTTTCGCTTCCGGCCGCCCCCTGCGGCCCGTCGCGATGAAGGCTCGGCGCCGCGAGGTCCCGCCAACAACGGCCCGGTGGTCGTGCGACCCCCGTCCACTTGTGGGCCCGACCGGCGCGCGCCGAACCTGTCGCCATCGGATCGCTCGGACGGACGAAGGAGGAGACATGCGAGCGAACAGGATCGTGAGGTTGGGGATCGTCGGGATGATCGTCGGCGCCATGTTCGCCGCGGCCCCGGCGGCGATGGCCAAGGGCGGCGTCACCACCCGGGGCGCGTGTTCCGGTGCCGCCGACTGGAAGCTCAAGGTGAGCCCCGAGGACGGCGGCATGCTCGAGGTGCAGTTCCGCGTGGAGGACGCCAAGCCCGGCCAGGAGTGGACCGTGCAGCTCGCCGACAACGGGACGCAGATCTTCAGCGGCTCGCGGACGGCGAACGACCTCGGCAAGTTCAAGGTCCGGACGATGACGGCGGACCGGGCGGGCAGCGACACGGTCACCGCGCAGGCGACGAACACCGTGACCGGCCAGACCTGCAACGGCTCGGCGACGCTCTAGCCGGACCGGCGCCGGCGCGCACAACACACCGAACGCGGGCTCCCGCGAGAGGGCCCCCGGGAAGTCTTCCGGGGGCCCTTCCCTTTGCGGCGGCGTGTCACTCCGAGCGAGGTCCCCGCGCCCGGGTCCCGGGAGCGGAGCCGCCGGACTACGCTGCGATCGCCCGCGGGGACGGGAGGACCGAAAGGGGTTCCGCGATGGGCAAGGTGAGGAACGCGCTGTCCACGTTGGGGATCACGCTTCAGACCCCGGAGCACTGGAACAAGTGGTGGATCCTGATGTGGTTTGTGACTGGGCCCGGACTGATCGTGCTCGCGTTCTTCATCCCCTTCTGGGCCTGGGTCCCGGCGGCCCTCGTGGGGTTCCTCCTCCCGGAGATCATCAGCCTGGTGAAGGAGAAGGACAGCCTCCCGCCGCTCACCCACACGATCCGCCACTACCTGAAGGACTTCCTGGCGTTCCCGATCATCTACTTCGCCGTCGGCGCAGTGGGCGCCCACTGGCTCGACTTCCGGCGATGGTGGGCCGTGGGCGGGCTGTTCGCACTGCTCGGGTGGCTCACCGACCACTTCTCGGTGACGTACGCGCACCCCGACCCGTTCCCGTTCACGGGCGGCCCGCGCGTCGAGCCGCAGCGCCGGCCGCTGTAGCGATCTCCTCGCCTGGTTCCTCGGACGCGTCCGAGCCGGGCGGGCCGTCCGTGCGTGTCCGAGCCGGGCGGGCCGTCCCGGGCGGGCCGTCCCGGGCGGGCCGTCCCGGGCGGGCATTCAGGCGTTCGAGGAGCCGCCGTACTCGGGCGGCACGGGCGGAAGGCCGGTGTGGATGCGGCCCCGGATCGTCTCGGCCCACACGGGATGGAGCTCGTTCCAGTCGTGGTCGGTGTCGTAGGCCCACGTCCCGACAAGGGTGACGCGCTGGCCGGGTTGCGGCAGGGGCAACGCCTGCCCGGGGAGCAGCTCGACGACGAGGTCGCCGTACCCCTCGCTGCGGGGGTCGAGGAAGTGGTCCATGCCGAGCGCGGGGATGACGTACAGGTGGTAGTCGCCGTCGGATTCGTGCTTGAAGTCGCGGACGACCCCCCGATACGTCACGCAGGTCCCGAGCACCCGGAGGCGATCGGGATGGTAGACCCCCCGGAGCGGATCGCCCGCCGGACAGGGACCGTGCGCGGCCTCGGCCTGGCGCGCCGACCGGCACCCCGCGATCGCGAGCATCAACACGACCAGGCCGGCCCCGACCGCGCGGAGGCGCCGCGCCGAGGCCCCACGCGAACGACCCCCCATGTCGCGGCCAGTCTGGCACGCCCCACCGACATGGCCGCCGGCGCTCGACGGCTCGGCCGGCGCGCCGGTCAGCCGCTTCGGGTGAACAGCGTGAGCTGCATGCCGTCGGGCGCGCGAACGCGAGCGTTGCGGTCGCCCCACGGTGTCTCCACGGGACCGCCGAGCAGCTCGGCGCCGGCGTCGACCAACCGGCCCGCGGTCGCCTCCGAGTCCCTGACCTCCAGCGCCAGCCTCACCGGACCGGCCGTGCGGCGGCCGACCTCCACGCGGTCGATGGTGTCGGCCTGAGCGGCGTCGATCAGCTCGAGCGTCGCCTGGCCGGCCTGGAGGACGAACCCCCGGCCGTCCGGGTTGTCCCACGACAGCTCGACCGGCAGGCCGAGCGCGTCCCGGTAGAAGGCGACGGCCGCGTCGAGGTCCTCGACCGTGAGTGCCACGCGGAGCTCGATGACAGGGATCCGCTCCGTCATGGACCGCAGTGTAGGTGTGCCTCTGTGATCCATCACGGCGAATCGCGACAGGAGCGCCGTCGACTGACGTCGAGATGACGACGAAGACGAAGTCGGCGGCGGCGAAGAGCTCCCCCTCGGCCGCGAAGGTCGTGTACAAGACGTCCAGGCGGTATGGGCGCCTGACGGCCAAGCAGGTCAAGGAGGCCGTTGCCGCGGTCTCTCGCAAGTCCTCGTAGCGCGCCAGCCGCCACCGCTCGATACGAGGACAACGTCTTCGTCAACTGCCCGTTCGATGAGGACTACCGGTCCATCTTCGAGGCCGTGCTCTTCACGGTGCACGCGTGCGGGTTCTACGCCCGGTCATCCCTCGAAGCGTCCGACTCGGGCCAGAATCGTGGACCGAACCCAGCTCATGAGCCAATGGTTGATCGACCACGCGGACTGAGAACGAAACCGAGCCCCGGCGGGAGACCTGGGCTCAGGCTTCGTCAGCCCTGACGATCAGGCCGCGCTGGGAGGCCATCGGCTCGTTGCGCTGGCTTCGGGAGACGGCACAGAATCAGTCCCTCGGTGCCCGCCTGGCGTGGGAGGAGATTGCCATGCGGAACTGGAGCAGCCGGGGGATCCTGGCCCTCACCGCTCTGCTCGTCATCGTGTGGAGCAATATCGCCGTGGCCAGCAATGGCGACCCGCTGACGGCGGGCGCGGACACCAGCGCCACCAGGCAGACGAGCCTCACCACGACGCAAAGCTCCGGCTCGGGGTTGCTGGTCACGCTGGACGGAACCGGCACGGGTTCCGCCGTTCGGGGACGCTCGACGGGAGCCGGCAACGGCGTGCTCGGCACGTCGGTGACCGGATTCGGCGTGAAGGCCACGACCGACAGCGGCTCGCAGGCGTCGCTCGTGGCGAACAACTCGGGCGGCGGCCCGGCCGCCTCATTCACGGTCGCGAGCGGCGCGCCCTTCACGGTCAGCTCCGGAACCGTGGTGACGAACCTGAACGCCGACCGTCTCGACGGCAAGAACGCGAGTGCGTTCCTGCCCGCGACCGGCAAGGCCGTCGATGCCGACAAGCTCGACGGTCACGATTCGAGCGAGTTCATCCCGAACACCGTGCCGCTCTCGCTCACCGGCGTTGCGGCGGGCGCAGGCGTCGTGAACGGCACGAACACCGGTTCCGGAAACGGGCTTCAGGGCGTCACCGCCGCGGCCGGCGCCAGCGGCGTCTACGGCCAGAACGATGCGGCCGGCTTCGGCGTGGCCGGCCGGGCGGACGCAGCGGGCGGGGTCGGGGTGTATGCGGAGTCGACGGGCGGCGGGCCCGCACTCCAGATCCACACGCTCAGCAACGCGCCGCCGATGAGCGTCGACTCGTCGGTGAAGGTGGCGAACCTGAACGCCGACAGGGTGGACGGCGCCTCGATCCTGTCGAACCGGATCATCAGCACGACGCACAACGACCACATCCTGCAGCTGCCGGGCTTCGGCGACTTCAACGTCTCGTCGTGCGACCACACGAACGCCGCGTTCGAGTGGTCCTCCGGCGGGCCCCAGGCGTACGTCATCTGGGCCGACGTGTTCAATCCTGGTGATTCCTTCGTGGGTGTCGCGAACATCGTCTTCTCGTTCGCCCGGCCGCACCACTTCGCGACCGTTCAGCTCGCCCGGGACGTGGGCGCGAACACGAGCCTCGCGACGGTGACCATCACGACGAACGGGGCCGACTGCGTGTTCGCCGCCCAGGCGATCGTCCAGCCCGCATAGGAACGAGCTCCGACAGGAGCGAGCCCGGGCGGGAGACCCGGGCTCGTTCCTGGTTCGGTTTCGGGCAGGCCTTGACCTTTACGCGGCCGGGACCGGCTCCAGGCGCGGTTCGGTCTCGGGCTCCAGCGCCCAGTCGAGGACCTGGTCGATCGACTCCGCGACGTGGAACTCGATCTCGTTGCGGACCTGTTCGGGGACGTCGTCGAGATCGCCCTCGTTGCGCAGCGGGAGGATGACCTCCTTCAGCCCGGCCCGGTGGGCGGCCAGGACCTTCTGCTTCACGCCGCCGATGGGCAGGACCCTGCCCTGGAGGGTGACCTCGCCGGTCATGCCGACGGTCGGCTTCACGTTCCGCCCGGTGAGCAGCGACGCGAGCGCCGTGGTCATGGTCACGCCGGCAGACGGGCCGTCCTTCGGCACCGCGCCCGCGGGGACGTGAACGTGGAACCGGCCCTTCAGGTCCTGGGGCGAGATCCCCAGCTCATCGGCGTGCGAGCGGACGTAGGACAGCGCGATCTGCGCCGACTCCTTCATCACGTCGCCGAGCTGCCCGGTGAGGGTGAGGCCGTCGGAGCCCTCGTTCGCGTCCATCCGGGTGGCCTCGATGAACAGGACGTCGCCGCCGTGGCCGGTCACGGCCAGGCCGGTGGCGACGCCTGGCACGGACGTCCGTTCGGCCGCCTCGAAGAAGAACCTCTGCCGGCCCAGGTACTCGCGGACGTCGCCGGAGTCGATCGTCACCGGGGGCGTGACGTCCCCGGCGGCGACCTTCGTGGCGACCTTGCGCATGGCCTTCCCGAGCTCCCGTTCGAGGTTCCGGACGCCGGCTTCCCGGGTGTAGTCGCCGACCACCGCGCGCAGGGCGCCATCGGTCACGACGACCTCGTCGGGCTGGAGGCCGTTCTTCTCGACCTGCCGGGCCAGGAGGTGGTCCCGGGCGATGGCGACCTTCTCGTCCTCGGTGTAGCCGTCGAGGCGGATGACCTCCATCCGGTCGTAGAGCGGCCCGGGGATGGTCTCGGCGACGTTGCCGGTGGCGATGAACAGGACCTCCGACAGGTCGAGGTCGACGTCCAGGTAGTGGTCGCGGAACGTGTGGTTCTGCGCCGGGTCCAGGACCTCGAGCAGCGCCGAGGACGGGTCGCCCCGCCAGTCCGCGCCGACCTTGTCGATCTCGTCGAGCATCATCACCGGGTTCTTCGTGCCGGCGTCCTTCAGGGCGCGGACAATGCGGCCCGGCATGGCGCCGACGTAGGTCCGGCGGTGCCCGCGGATCTCGGCCTCGTCCCGGATGCCGCCGAGGGCGACCCGAACGAACTTCCGTCCGAGCGCGCGGGCGACGGACTCGCCCAGGGAGGTCTTCCCGACGCCGGGAGGCCCGATCAGCGTGAGGATCGCGCCCGAGCCGCGGCCCTGGGTCTGCTCGGCCAGCCCGCGCTCCCGGCGGAGCTTCCGCACGGCGAGGTACTCGACGATCCGGTCCTTCACGTCCTCGAGCCCGGTGTGGTCCTCGTCGAGGATCCGCCGGGCGTCGGCGATGTCCAGGTTGTCCTCGGTCCGAACGTCCCACGGCACGTCGAGCAGCCAGTCCAGGTAGGTCCGGATCCACCCCTGCTCGGGCGACTGCTCCGACATCCGCTCCAGCCGGCCGAGCTCCCGCTCCGCCTGCTTGCGAACGTCCTCGGGCATGTTCGCCTCGTCGATCCGCCTTCTGTATTCCTCGACGACGTTCTCCTCGTCGTCCTCCCCGAGCTCCTTGCGGATGGCCTCCATCTGCTGGCGCAGGATGAACTCCCGCTGCCGCTTGTCGAGGTTGTCCTGGACCTCCTCGCGGATCTTGTCCTTGACGGTGACCTCGGCGAGGGTGTCCTTGGCCCAGTTCAGGACCTTCTCGAGCCGGGTTTCGACGTCGAGCGCCTCGAGCACCTCGATCTTCTGTTCGAGCGAAAGGTCCGGCGAGTACCCGGCCATGTCGGCCAGAGCGCCCGGGTCCATGATGCCTCGGAGCACCTCGGCGACCTGAGGAACTCCCCTGGCCTCGACGATGTTCTCGACCGTGCCCCGGTACTCGCGTGCGAGCTCTCGGGCGCGGGTCGTGTTGGTGTTGGTCTCGGGCGCGTCCTCGATCTGCACCCAGGTGGCGTCCCCGGTTCCGGCCACGCCGGTCCCGACGACGGCCCGGTGCAGACCGCGGATAACCAGGGCCTCCATGCCGTTGGCCAGCTGGCCGGAGTCCTCGATCTTGGCCACGGTCCCGACCGCGGCATAGCGGTTCCCGCTCCTCGGAACGAGCACGAGCAGGTCGCCCTGCTCATGGGCCGCGGTGGCCGCGGCCTTGGCCTCGCCCGTCTCGAGCATGAGTGTGATGACCATCCCCGGCAGCACGACCCCAGAGGTCAGCGGCAGCAAGGGAAGGATCCGTGTATCAAGCTGTTCAGGCACGTCGAACTCCTCATGAGATCCGTCGACGTGTGAAACGTGCAGCGAGCTACCGTGTATTCCCAGACTTGAGCCCCCCAGACTCAACCCTGAGCGTGCGGTCGTCTACGTGCACCCCGCATTTGCAGACGCCCACGGGCCACCGCGATGTCGGCAAGCCTTACCCCGGAAAGGAAGCCGGACGCGAACACGAAGACAAGCGCCGGCCCGGAGCTGGCCAAGCACGTGTATGGAGACTCCCCTGCTGCATCTCGGGCCACGTCTGCATCCCGTCGTCGCCTACCATCCGCTCCGATGACACCGAGCGCGTCGTTTCGGATCGAGATGTTCGGGGGGCTGCGCGTCTTCGTGGAGGATCGAGCGGTCGAGCGGTCGGCGTGGAGCCGGCGGAGTGCGAGGGGGGTCGTCTCGCTGCTGGCTCTTGCGCCCGGGCATCGGCTGAACCGGGAGCAGGTCATGTTCGCCCTGTGGCCCGAGCTCGAACCCGAAGCGGCGGCCGCCAACCTGCGGAAGGCCGTGCACCTTGTTCGGCGGGCGCTCGATGCGGACCCCGAACGGGCTCGTTCCTTGCTGATCGGGGACGCAGAGACGGTCTCGCTCCCGCCCGATGTCTGGACCGATGTGGGTGCGTTTCGCTCCGCGGCCGCCTCGGCGCGGCGTTCCTCGGATCCGTCCGAATACGCCACGGCCCTCGATCTCTACGCGGGCGACCTTCTTCCCGAGGACCGGTACGAGGAGTGGGTCGCTCCCACCGCCGACGAGCTTCGGTCCGAGTGGGGGGCGCTGCTGTCCGAGCAGGCGGGGCTGCTCGAGGCGCGTGGCGAGCTCGACGAGGCGGCCGCGGCGCTGCGTCGGGCGCTGGTCGCGGAGCCGTTGGAGGAGGACCTCGTCGTCCGGCTCATGCGTGTCCTGGCGCTGACCGGTCGGCGGCACGAGGCAGCAGACATCTACGACCGGTTCAGCGCAGCCCTCCAGGCCGAGATGGGAGTCGAACCCTCGCTCCCCACCCAGCGGCTCCGGCAGGAGATCGCTGCGGGCGAGCGGCTCGAGCCCGAGGTGGCCGCCGCGCTGTGGGCGCGGATCGGCGAGCTTCGAATGCGCGCCGGTGACCTCGTCGGCGCGGCCGACGCGTTCGAATCGGCGATCTCGCTCGGGGCGCCCGGCCCCGAGGCCCTGCCGAACCTGCACATCGGCGCCGCGAGGGCCCACCTCGGGGCGCACGAGGCCACCCGGGCCGAGCGGCACGTCGACGCCGCCGAGTCGCTGCTGCCCGGCGACCGGGGCGCGAAGTCGCGGATCGCCACGCTCCGGGCGAACGTGGCCTGGGAACGAGGCGACCTCACGCAGGCCGATCGGCTCGCCCGCGAGGCGATCGAGCTGTCCGAGGGCGGCGATCCCGACGACGTGGCGGCCGCCAACGAGGCGTTCGCCATCGTCTGCCACTTCCGGGGCGCGTGGCCGGGTGGGCTGACGGAGGAGATCGACCGGCTCGGGCGCCTGCCCGACGGGGACTCGGCCCTCGCCGGCGTGTTCGACATCCACCACTGCATCGGCCAGTACCACCTGTACGGCGACGGCCTGTGGGAGCACGTCGAGGACTACGCGCGGGAGACGCTCGACCGCGCGGGGAGGCTCGGGGCCGTCCGAGCGCAGGCGTTCGCGTGGTGCCTGCTGGGCGAGTCGCTGCTGCTCCAGGCCCGGTACGAGGAGGCCGAGGGGTGCCTCGAGCGGAGCGGCGAGCTGCACGCCTCGCTGGGCGAACGCTCGGGCGCCCTGGCCTGGCAGCGACTGGCAGAGCTGCTCGTCTGCAGAGGGGAACAGGACGCCGCCGCCCAGCCGCTTCGCCGCGCGTCGGCGATCGCCACCGTGTCGCCCATGGCGCCGCATCTGTGGGGACGGATCCACGCCACGCACGCCCTCGCGGCGCTCTTACGGGACGACCCCGGCGAGGCCGTTCGCCACGTGCAGTCGGCCGCGAAGGCGGCAGCCCGGTACGGCGACTGCCCCACCTGCTCTGCCCTGCTGAACCCGCTCGCCGCCGAGGCGTACGCGCTGCTCGGCGATGCCGCGGGGGCCCGCTCGCACGCCGAGGCGGCCGGGAGGGTCGCGGCGATGTTCGGGAGCTCCGCCTGGCGGGCCATGGCCGAGACGGCCACCGGAGCGGCCAAGGCCGCCGAGGGCGACCGGCAGGCCGCAAGCGCCGCCTTCGAGGCCGCGGCCGAACACTACGAACGGGCCGGGCAGCCGTACTGGGCCGCCCGGACTCGGGATCGGGCCCGGGCGTTCGCCTGATCGAAGAGCCTCAGCCGAAGCCCGGCCCCAGGGAACGCTGAGGGAACGCCTCCTCCCTAGATTTCGCCCATCGGCACCCGATCGAGGTGCCCGGACGGAAGGAGCCGGCGATGGACGAGGTCAAGTGGGCCTCCGGGCTGTGGCACGTGCGGGAGGGGAAGGCGGACGAGTTCGTCGAACGCTGGACGGCGTGGATCACGTGGACCGGCGAGAACATCCCCGGGTTCCGTTCGGCCCGGCTCCTGCGGGCGGAAGGGGATCCCCTGCGGTTCGTCTCGGTCTCGGACTGGGACGACGACGCCTCGCTGAAGGCGTGGAAGGCCAGCCCGGGGTTCCGGGAGAAGATCGAGTCGGTGAAGGAGCTGTGCGACGAGTTCCTGGGCGGGGACTACGACGTCGCGGCGGCCGTCCTGTCGCCGGCACTGCGGGCCTGAGCGCCCGCAGCGACGACCACGCACCACCCCACGAACCAGGAGGAGTCAGATGAGCGTCCGCTACCAGCACGACGGCATCGCCACGTTCCCCACGACGACGGACGCGGTCTTCCGGTACATGAGCGAGGGCGGCCACCGGCACGCCGCGTTCAAGAGCCACCGCCTCGTGGGCGTCACCGGGAACCTGGTGACCATCGAGGCCGAGATCTACACCCCCGACGGCTCGACGTTCTCGACGACCATCGAGCACCGCCTCGACCCGCCGAACGGCGTCGAGACCCGGATGATCGGCGGTGCGTTCGACGGCGCCCGGTTCACCCACGCGTACACGGCGGTCGACGGCCACACGAGGGTCGACCTCCAGGGCGAGTTCCCGGAGATGCCGGGGATGAGCGAGGCCGACGA
>WNFU01002089.1_pt1 | contig 30945 bp, 25 predicted proteins | sample 5400121 | NCBI WGS metagenome assembly WNFU01 (sample SAMN13153360, study PRJNA577476) | soil metagenome | isolation source: 100 cm soil or saprolite under grassland replicate 1 | place: USA:California | collected 2016-06-15
GTGAGGAACGTCTGATCGAGACGCTCGGCCATGGCGTCGACGTCGGAGGGGAAGAGGTGGCCGTAGCGATCCAGGGTGACCGTGATCGACGAGTGGCCAAGATGGTGCTGGATCATCTTGGGGTGCTCACCCTGAGCGATCAGGACTGACGCGCACGTGTGCCGGAGATCGTGGATCCTCGGGCGGCTTCGAGTCAGCGTTGATCACATCCAAGACGACCTCTTTATGGAGCTCCAGCAGGCACGCATGATCGACGGCCGAGCGCAGCGCTGCCGGGCCGACTTTCGGCAGCTTGATGAAGGAGCGGGAGTCTCGGTCGCGGCAGTCCTTCGCCAGCTTGGAGCGGAGGTCGGCACGAAGGAGGACCTACTTGGAACGCGAGACCGAACGCACGGCTACCTCTGCTGTCGATTCTCGAAGGAGGCCAAGATCGTTCCGCCAGCGGTCTTCGTCCTGACTCGCATTGCTCCCGTGGGGCGCAGCTACAGCGATCCTCCACCGTGAAGGAGACTTCCCGGCCGCCTCCGGGAGGCTTATCCATCTCCCTGATCTCACTCCGAGGGTCTTGGCCGGCAAGCGCTACCTCGACTGGGACCACCGCGGTCCAGCGTGGGACCGAGGGACGCGGCTTATGCTCGGGCGGTGAAGCTGAAGCGTTTGGTGGTGCACCGCTTTCGCGGGATCCGCGAGGTGGACTGGACCGTGGACGGGCCCACGATCTGCCTGATCGGGCCGGGTGACTCGACCAAGACAACGATCCTCGACGCGATCGAGTGGGCGCTGTCTCCGCGGTGGTCGCTACCCACGTCGGACGCCGACTTCTACGACACGAACACCGACGAGCCCATCGTCATCGAGGCGACGCTCGGGGAGCTCCCGGCCGGGATCCTTGCTGAACACAAGTTCGGGCTTGACGTCCGCGGTTGGGGCGCGGATGGCCTTCGGGACGAGCCCGAGGAGGACGACGAAGAGGTCTTGACCGTGCGGCTCACCATCGACGACTCGCTGGAACCGCGGTGGGAGGTCGTGAACGACCGACAAGCGGATCCGAAGGTGATCTCGTCGCGGGATCGCGAAGCATTCGGCGTCAGCCGGCTGGGAACCGATGTGGAGCGTCACCTGACGTGGGGCCGGGGGTCGGCGCTTCTGCGTCTGACGGACTCCACGGAGGAGATGGGGCGAACGCTGGCGGCTGCGCACCGAGGCACCCGCGAGGCGGTCAACGAGGCCGACATGGAGAAGCTCGAGGAGGCGGCGGAAGTTGCCACGAATGCGGCGCGCGATCTGGGTGCGGGCGCCCGGGACGCGTACGCACCGGGCCTCGATCCTGCGGCGGTGGGCCTGGGGGCGGCGTCGATCGGACTCCACGACGGGGCCGTCCCGGTGCGGGCAGCCGGGCTTGGAAGCAGACGGCTGGCGGCTCTTGGGATACAGCGGGCGTCGAGGGAAGGTGGGGGCATTGCCCTCGTCGACGAAATCGAGAGTGGGCTCGAGCCTCATCGGCTGCGTCACCTCGTCCGCCGGCTCACGGCCGACGCAACCGGGCAGGTCATCATGACGACCCACTCGGAGGTTGCCATCGTGGAGCTGACGACGGTGGAGTTGCGGGTGGTCGCGTCGGCGGACGGCGTTACGGAGGTTCGGAAGGTCGATCCCGAGCTGCAGGCGGTCGTTCGAGCTGCGCCGGAAGCCTTCCTCGCGAGACGCGTCATCGTGGCCGAAGGGAAGACGGAGATCGGCCTGTCGCGAGCACTGGACGCCCCATGGGGCGAGGCGTTCGGCAAGCCTCCGGCCGAGGTCGGCATCGTGACGGTGGACGGAGGCGGCGGCGACCAGGCGGCGAGTCGCGCAATCGCGCTGGCGCGGCTCGGCTACCGGACGGCGCTCCTCGTTGACTCGGACCGGCCGCTCTTTCCGCCCCGCCAAGACGTGGAGGCCGCGGGTGTAAGCCTGTTCATGTGGCCCGGTGACGTGTGCACCGAGGAACGGATCATGGCCGACCTATCACTCGACGCCGTGCGCGCTGTTGTCGAGCGGGCCCGCGAGCTGGTCGACCCGGAGGTGCCGTCGAACGCGACGAATCCGGTGGCGGACCGGCTGGGCGCGGCCCCGGGGACCAGCTTCGACGACTGGATCGCCGCCTCCCCTGAAGCCGACGTTCGGAACGCGATCGCTCAGCGGGCGAAGGATGGCCGCTGGTTCAAGCGCATCGACCTAGGGCAGGAGCTGGGCGAAATCGTCGTGGCGGCGCTCAACGATATTCCGGAGAGCGAGTTGGCGAAGACGCTGACGGGGCTCGGTGTGTGGGCCTATGGCGAATGATCCCGATCCCGCGGACATGCTCGCTGCTGCGCCACGCGCGTACCTGGTCGCCGCCGCGGGCTGCGGCAAGACCGAGACCATCGCGAAGGCTGCTGGCGTGCGAGCGGAAGGGCGTCAGCTCATCCTGACGCATACGCACGCCGGGGTGAAGGCGCTCAAGGACAGGCTTCGGAGGGTTGAGGCACCTCGCGGAAAGGTGCGAGTGGACACGATCGCTGGCTTCGCACTGCGGTACGCGCTGGGATTTCCGCGGCGGTCGCAAGTGCCCACCGCCGAGCCGAGTAGGGCTGAGGAGTGGCAAGCCATCTACGCGTCCGGTCGGCGTGTGCTGGAAGCGCGTGTCGGCCGGCGCATTCTTGCGGAGTCGTTCTCGGCGCTCTATGTGGACGAATATCAGGACTGCACGACCGACCAGCACGGGCTGATCCTCGCTATCGCTGACGTCCTACCGTGCAAGATCGTCCTGGACCCGCTGCAAGGCATCTTCGGGTTCGGCGGGCAGACCCTCGTTTCTGTCGAGAACGACATCGACCCATCCTTCGACCGTCTGCCCGATCTTTCGGTGCCCTGGCGGTGGCGAAACGCGAATCCGGACCTGGGCGAGTGGCTGGTCTCGATCCGTCCGGATCTTGAGGCGGGCCGGTCGGTCGATCTCGGTGGAGCGCCTGTCGAGTGGGATGCCAGGGCGCCACAGAGCCAGCGGGCCGCGTGCCTCCGCGTCGCCGGACGCGAGGGATCCGTCGTCGCCATCGGGCAGTGGGCGGGCGACTGCCACGACATCGCACGACGACTCGGGGGAGCATTCACCTCGATGGAAACCATCGAGTGCAGCGACCTGTTGAACACGTCGGCGCGGATCGAAGAAGCGGCGGGCCCGGCTCGTGCGGTGGCGGTCGTCGACTTCGCCGCGTCGTGCATGACGAGGGTGAACCAGGAGCTTGGGGCGGCAAGGGCGCGCTTAGCGGGGGGGCACCTCGCGAATCCAGCCGGATCGCCAGAGAGGCGAGCGGCGGTGGAAGGGCTCAACGAGGTCGCGAACAGCGCCGACCTGGGGCGGGTCGTTGACGCCATGCGAGCGATCGATCGCCTGCCCAATCACGTCGTGTTCCGGCGAGAGCTGTGGCGAGAGATGAGGCGCACCATTCGGTCGTTCGGGACCCAGCGCTACCAAACGATGGCGGAAGCTGCGTGGCACGTACGCGATGCTGGACGGCAGAATGGGAGGCAAGTGGAGCGGCGGACGGTCTCACGGACTCTGCTCGTCAAGGGCCTGGAGTTCGACCACGCGGTTGTGCTGAACGGCGACGTGCACAACGCGATGAACCTCTACGTGGCGCTGACTCGGGCCTCGAGGTCGTTGACCGTGCTATCCGAGGATCGTGTCGTACCAAGGGCAAGGACTGCGCGGGCCCGTTGAGCGCGGAGTGCGACTCAAGTGGGCGAGCACGGCACCCCACCTACCGCAGTCGTCAGAGGCTCCTAAAGAAGCCGCGGACCAAGCTGCGATAGAGTTTCGGCGTTCGGGCTTGAACGGACATAAGCGCGACTCGGCAGGACGCGTCGCGTCCACTTTCTCCACGAGCGGGATAGAGTCTGATCTGTTTGTTGGACGAGCTGGTCGCGAAGTCACGCGCAGAGGCAGCGGACCCCCGCTGGCTCGGCTCCGAGGAGCAGCGTGCGCTGCTCGAGGACGCCCTCGCCTCGGTCTTCGCCTTGCCGGGGTGGAAGGTGACGTGGCTCCCGTCCGGCACTCACTCGTACAGCGAGGCAGCGACCAAGACGATCGCGATCGAGAGGGTCACCAGCGGCGACGCAGCCCTCCCGGACGACGATGTCGCAGAGTACGTTGCGTTGACGCTGGGCCACGAGGCACTGCACGCACGCCACTCGGGAAGCTCCGGCAACTACGCGGGTCGGAGGGCAGCGCAGCCTCCTGCGCTGCGGCCATCCGTGGACAATCTCTATCATCGGATCGAGGACGCACGCGTTCAGCGCCTGGCTATGAACGCCGATGCATCTCTGGGGCCGCACTTGCTGAAGTTCCACGATGAGGGGGCTTGGGCAGCGCGAGAAGCAATATCGCGCCAGGTATGGCGCGGATCCGTGGACGTCGACGCCGGCTTCACAGCGGAATCAGCTGTTTCTGGCGATCGAGCGGCGGCTGTTCCATCCCGGCGAGCCGCTGACGCTGGATCCCGTGGTCTCGGCCGAGCTGGAGAAGTGCGAGGCGACGATCGCGCCAGCATGGACAGGTACGACTGAGACATCAGGTCTGGTGGCAATCGACGTTGTACACCAAATCCTTGCCTCGAAGCTATCTCCGTAAGCCCCAAGGGGGTGGGATGCGGCAGCCTGATCTCCAGGCCGTTTGCCGGGCTAGGCTCTAGGTTCACGTCGGTGGGATCAGGTGACCGGGTGATGGTCAGGGCTGGGCGGGAACTTGAAGTCGTCGTGGCGCTGTTGGAGCAGGCCCTGCGAGGAACGTCGTTTGACGTGCAGTCCCCGGACTTGGTCGTTGGACAGCTCACTCGTGTCGAGCGCGAGATCGACGTGTCGGTCCGGTCCGGTGACGGTCAGAGGATCCTCGTCATGCTGGAGTGTCGCGACCGGAAACGAGGCAGCGACGTGACCTGGATCGAGCAGCTCGCTACCAAGCGAAAGGATGTTGGAGCCGAGCGGGCTATCGCCGTCTCCTCGGCGAGCTTCTCCTCCGCAGCCAGGAGGATGGCCGCGGCTGAAGGCATCGGCCTGCACGACCTGCGACGGCTGAAGCCGGAGGATGCGTTCTCCTTGCTCGGGTTGCAAGAGTTGCAGGTGCAAGTGACCTGGATCAGGCCCGGTGTGCCGCACATCGAGGTCCTTGGAGGAAGTGACAAGGCGATTGCGTGGATATCTCGGACTCCGATCGAGAGTCCGGACGAGCCTTTCTTCCTGGACACCGACACGGGGTCTCGAGTGGGCCTGTGGCAGATCCTCGCCAACGAATCGGCGCTCGCCGGGCCGAATGTCGTGCGGATCCCGGCCGATGGCGTCGAACGCCACGTGACGACTTTGAGAAGAGAATTCGCGGGCGACCACATGCGCTACGAGGTGCCCACGCCGAATGGTTCCATACCGATCGCTACCCTTGAGGTTGAGCTCCATCTGAAGGCCGAGCAGCTCCGTGTTCCACTCGCCGAGCTCTCTCGCTATACGCAGGAGCAACGCCTTGTGGCGGAGACTGCGGAGTTTCGGTTCGAGCTCGAGGGCGAGACTCTTGTGTTCAGCCTGCATCGCCTTGAGGAGCTGGAGCAGCTGGCGGCGTCGCTACGACCCGTGGATCCGGTCCGGCATGGCAAGTGAACGGACGTCACGGAAGGGCCGGGTCGACGACTCGGCGCGCCCAACTGGTCGCTCTGTGGTCGCTGCGAGGTCCAACAACAACCAACGATGACCGCAACCGTTCAACGACAAAAGACCAGGTCAAACGGCTTGTCCGTCTATTCCCCCAGGTCATCGGAGGTCGGGACAGCGGACTCATAATCCGCCGGTCGCTGGTTCGAGTCCAGCCCGCCCCACCTCGCGCCCATCATGTGCGCCAGAGTGTCAGTCTTTCGGCGGGAGCGGTGGACCGACGAACTCCTGGTCATGGCGGCCGGCGATCTCCTTGAGCGCTTCCCTGTCGGGGAACTGCTCGTCGGCGGGCGGCAGCCCCAGGGACCGGGCCGGCTTCCCACCTTCGCGGAAGAACCCTTCAACACCCGCCGGCCCGAAGAACAGGAGCAGGCGGGCTTCCGCCGAATCGACATGGAACGCATGCGGGACGTCGCGGGGCCCATGGACGAGCGAGCCGGCCACCGCTTCGATTACGGCCTCACCGTGCTGGACACGAACCTCGCCGGAGAGAACGACGAAGAACTCATCCTCTGCTCGGTGGATGTGGAGCGGTGAGGCGAATCCCTTGGGCAGCAGCCACTCCACCACCGCGAAGCGTCCCTCCGTCTGGTCCCCGGTCGCCTTGAGAACGGCCAGCGCTCCGTTGAACCACAACGCCTCGCCCTCGCCGGGCCCCAGTCCATAACCACCGGTTGTTTGCGGAAGTGACATCGCTCACGCCTCCAGCGCTCGGCCTCGTCGATCAGCTTAGCGCCCGCGTGACGCTCGTCGCGCCGTCTATCCCTCGATGACCGAGAGGATGTTGCCGGCCGGGTCCTTGAACCAGGCCTGCTTCGGGCCGGGCGTCGCGATGCCCTTCTCGTTGGTCTTCAGCGGGCCCTCATCGTACTGCTCGAACTCCACCCCGGCACTTCGAAGGTCGTCCACGGCAGCTTCGATGTCGTCGACCGGGAAGTTCAGGATCGTGTGCGCCGCCGGCGTGTGGCCCGGCTTCGGATAGATCAGCACCGCGTATCCGTTGGCCGCCCGGAGCGACAGCAGGTGCGGGCCAAGTTCGGCCACATCGAAGACCCCCAGCGTCTGACCGTAGAACTCCTTGGCCTTCGCCAGATCGTCGACGGCGAAGCCCGCGTAGAACGGTGAGTTCTTCAACATCGAATGCCTCCTCTGTCGCTGCTCGGGCGGTGATCAACGACCACCGCGTCCTGACCGGCTGACGGACCCTCCTTCCGGGTCGAGATGCCCCCGGCGAGGGGGGACGCCCGGGTCAACTCCCCGCTCGTCCTCCCGGTTCGTAGGTGAGGATGAGGACGCCGGTGCCGGTCGTCGCCGAATCGACCAGCCTCAGCGCGGTCGTCGCGCTCCCGTCCCTGAAGAGCCGCCTCCCACTCCCCAGGACGATGGGGTAGACCATGAGCCGGTACTGGTCGACGAGGTCGTGCTGCATGAGCGTCTGGACGAGATCGCCGCTCCCGATGACCTGGAGGTCCTTCCCGGGCTGCTGCTTGAGCTCGGCGATCCCATCCGCGACGTCCCCCCTGATCAGCGTCGAGTTGTTCCAATCGAGCGGCTCTTGCAGCGTCGTCGAGACCACGAACTTCGGAAGGTCGTTCAACTGTGCGGCGAGCTCGTCGTCGGCGGGCGCAGACGGCCAGTAGCCGGCGAAGATCTCGTAGGTCCGTCGCCCGAGCAGGAACCCGCCCGTTGCGTTCATCGCCTCGGTGATGGCGCTTCCTAGGACGTCGTCGAAGTAGGGCATCTGCCAGCCGCCGTGCTCGAATCCGTCCCGCCGGTCCTCATCCGGGGCTCCGGGGGCCTGCATGACCCCATCCAGCGTCAGGAACTCGCTCACGAAGATCTTCCTCATCACGACCTCCTTGGCTCGGTCTCTCCGGAGTGGAGACGGCGCGACACGTCCGGACTCATCGGTCGCTCGATCGCTTCTTTCTCCACGTCCGGGGGCCGATCGGCATCTCCCAGCGGACGACGGCCTACGCTCGGACCTTGCCGAGCAGGTCGTCGAGGAGCGGGGGACCGTTCGCCTCGATCAGACCGAGGAGATGCGGGTTCTCGATGCCCACCGCCAGCACGCGGACCGCGTCGACGGCAGACGCGTCGCCCAGATCTCGCCGGTACAGGTAGGCGTGGACGGAGAACTCCCGCATCCCGGACCGGCCGGCGAGCGATGCCAGATCGGTGACCCAGCGTCCCGCCGTGGGATGGCGCGCCGCGAGCGCGACCGCACACAACGAGTCGAGGACGTACGCGCGGAGCCACAGATGCGTGTCCCGCTGGCGGGCGCAGTGGGTCAGCGCGTCTTCCATCACGCCGACCGCACCCTCGAGGTCTCCACGCGCCGCCCGCAGCAGGCCGAAGCCCCGCACCCCGTACGACTCCCAGCAGGCGTCGTCCACCTGGCGCCCGAGCGCGAACGCGTGCTCGAACACCTCGGCCGCACGGTCGAGGTCGCCCCGGCGAACCCACACCTCGGCCGACAGTGCCTCGGGGTACGCGAGGAACGCGGTCCACCGCTCGCTCCTCGTCAGCTCCTGCGCGCGCTCGAGCATCTCCTCGGCATGTCCGAGCTCGTTCCGCAGGAGGTGGGTTCGACCCAGCATTGCCATCGACCAGGCCTCCTGCTTCGGCTGGCCGGTCGATGCGGCCAGCCGGATCGACTCCTGGAGCGCCGCCGTCGCCTGGTCGTGCGCGCCGACGTCGGCGAGGCAGGTCCCGGCCACGGCGCGGATCCTGGCCAGCTCGAGGGGGTCGCCGTCGGCCAGGTCCTCCGCCGCGCGGAGCAAGGTCCTGGCCCGGAGGTAGTCGCCGCGAAGCACCTCCACGTATCCGAGCTCACGATGCGCGGACGCAGCGAGGGCTGGCTGCCCCATGGCGTCCGCTGCCGCGATGCTCCGGTGGAGCGCGGCGGCCCCCTCCTCGTCCTTCCCCTTCGTCGCATGCACCAGGGCGGACCCCAGCGCCAGCAGGGCCGCGGCCTCGATCCCGGTCTGGCCCGACTCCCGGGCGCCGGCGACGGCGTTGCGCAGCCCCTCCACGCCCGCCTCGATCGCGCCGGCGCTCACCGCGGCCTCCCCGGACTCCAGGAGAGCTTGAAGCGCGGCCGGCCCTCCGCCGGGGGTCGGTGCGGGCCTGGTCGTCTCCGTGCGGGCGGCCTCGGCGAGCTCGGGGCCCGGCTCGACGCCCAGCTCCCGGCGGAACAGGTCGACCGAGGCCGAGAGCTGCCGCTCGATCGCGACCTCGTCGCCGGTCCCGGCGAACGCCCGGACCAGGAGCACGTGAGCGTCCTCGTTCAGGGGGTCGGCCGCGACCAGGCGGGTGGCGAGCCCGACCGCCCCGCGGGCGTTGCCGGAGGCCAGCGCGCGGAGGGCGGCCTCCCGGAGCACCGCCTCGCCGAGCGCTTGCAGCCGCCGCCGTTCCCCCAGCAGCCACGCCGTGAAGCCCGGACTCGCCTCGATGTCCATGCCCTCGAGCAGCTCCCGGCCCAACCCGGGGAGCTCGACCGCCTCTCGGGACGTCCCGGCCATCAGCACGTGGACGTCGACGACGGAACCCTCGGGGAGACGGAGCTGGACGGTGTTGCCGCTGCCGACCGTGTCCGGCCCGCCGAGCATGCGCCGGAGCTGCGACAGGTTCCAGCGCAGGGCGCCCGCCGGGTCCTCCGCATCCGGGAAGAGGAGGTCGATCAGCTGCTGCCGGCTGGGCGGCCGGTCGGAGAGGGCGAGGTACGCGAGCAGGGCCCACACCTTCCTCCCCCTCGGCGCGGGGTAGACGACGCCGTCGCGGACCAGGAGCGGCGGACCCAGCAGGTGCGCGGCGATCGGCATACCGGTCATGGTGCGCCCACCGGCCGGCCCGGACAAGGCCCGAACCTCCTCCCGCCGTCACACGCCCCGTCACACGCCGCATCCGCAGAATCCTCCCCGACGGACGAGCGACCTCCCGCGCCTCGACGGCCGGGAGCAGGCTCCCTGGAGTAGGAGGGACCATGGGCACGCCGACGATCGACCAGCTTCGCGAACAGGTGCGCGGAGACGTGATCTCGACCGGGGACGAGGGATACGAGGAAGCGCGACGGGTCTACAACGCGATGATCGACCGGCGGCCGCTCGCGGTGGTGCGAGCGATGAACGCCGGCGACGTCATGGCCGCGGTGAACTTCGCCCGCGAGAGCGGGCTCGACCTGGCGGTCCGCGGCGGAGGACACAGCGTGCCGGGCTTCGGCACGTGCGACGGCGGCCTCGTGATCGACCTGTCGAGGATGCGGGGTGTCCGGGTGGATCCGGCCGCCTCGACGGCGAGGGCCGAGGGCGGCGCCACGTGGGGCGACTTCAACGCCGCCACCTACCCCTTCGGCCTGGCGACCACCGGCGGGATCGTCTCCACGACCGGGGTGGCCGGCCTGACCCTCGGCGGCGGCATCGGGTACCTCACCCGGGGCTTCGGCCTGTCCCTGGACAACCTCCTCTCCGTCGACGTCGTGACGGCCGACGGCCGGTTCCTGGTGGCCAGCGAGCGGGAGAACGAGGACCTGTTCTGGGCGCTGCGCGGGGGCGGCGGGAACTTCGGCGTCGTGACCTCCTTCGAGTTCCGCCTGCACCCGGTGAAGGACATCTACGGCGGCCCCATGTTCTACGAGCTGAGCGAGGTCGGGAACCTCCTCCGGTTCTATCGCGAGTTCATCGCCGATGCCCCCGAGCAACTCGGCGCGTTCCCCGCGTTCCAGATCGCGCCGCCGCTTCCGTTCATCCCGGAGGACCGCCACGGCGACACGTTCATCGCGATGGTGGCCTGCTGGGCTGGACCGCTGGAGGAGGGCGAGAACGCCCTGAAGCCGTTCCACGACGTGGCCCCGGTGGTGGCGGAGCACGTCGGCCCGATGCCGTACCCGGCGCTGAACGGCGCGTTCGACGCGCTGTACCCGCCGGGTCTCCAGCACTACTGGAAGGCCAGCTTCGTGAAGGAGCTCACCGACGAGGCGATCTCCGCCCACGAGGCCCATGGCCCCGACGTGCCCGCCGTGAACTCCACGGTGCACATCTATCCGATCAACGGGGCCGCGCATCGCGTGGCGCCGGACGCGACCGCGTTCGCGTATCGCGACGCGAACTTCGCCACGGTCATCGCCGGCATGTGGCCCGAGCCCGGCCAGAACGACGCGAACATCGCGTGGGTCCGCGACTATTACGAGGCCACGGCGCCCCACTCGGAGGAGGGCGGATACATCAACTTCATGGCGGCGGACGATCAGGACCGGATCAGGGCCAACTACAAGGGGAACTACGAGCGGCTGGTGGACGTCAAGCGGAAGTACGACCCGGACAACCTGTTCCATCTGAACCAGAACATCAAGCCGTGACGGTGGCCGGCCGAGCCCGGTCCGATAGGTGCGTTCTGTGGAGCTCAGCGATCGCCGGCGGAGCTATCCTGGCCCGGCACCGGCGGCGGCACCGGCACCGGCACCGGCACCGGCGGCGGCAGCGTGCTCGCGCCGGCGTGACCGAGGGGAACGCCGATGGAGCTTCGCCCCATCACGATCGACGACCTGGCCTTCTACGAGAGCCTGCTCTGCGATCCCAGGATGATGTCGGAGTTGGGCGGCCCGTTGCCGAGCGAGGGGCTCGCCGAAAAGCTCAGCGGGATCGTCGACGACGTGGCGGCGGGCACCGCGTGGTACGACGTGATCACCCCGGACGGTGATGCCGCCGCCGAGGCGGGGACCGTGTGCATCTGGGAACACACGTGGAACGGGGAGAGCATCAACGAGATCGGGTGGATGGTGCTCCCGGCGTTCCAGGGCCAGGGACTGGCAACCCGCGCCGTGGACTCCATCCTCCACAGGGCTCGGGCCGAGACGCGATGGGGCGTGGTCCATGCGTTCCCGGGGACGACCAACGCTCCATCGAACTCGATCTGCCGGAAGGCGGGGTTCTCGATGATCGAAGAGTGCGACTTCGGGTACGCGGGGCGGGTCCTGCGATGCAATCACTGGCGAATCGACCTCCGGTCTGCCCTGTCCGCTTGACGGTGGGAGGAGCCCGTTCCCGCGGAGCACGACGATGAGCACCGCTCGGGCCCGGGCCACCCGGCGGCGCATGCTCGCGTTCGCGCTCGGCCTCCCGGGCGCCTACGAGGACCACCCCTGGGACGAGGACACGCCGCGGCTTCAGCGGGACCGGCGGGCGCCATCCGTCGCCGGTGGCGCGGTCGTACCGCGCACCACGAGGCTCGGCGGCACCACGACGTGTCGCGCCCCGCGACGGCCGTTCTCGAGCCGCTCCAGCAGCAGGCGGACCGCCGTCGCGCCGATCTCCCGCCTGGGCTGGTCGATGGTCGTGAGGCTGATGTGGCCGAGGGCAGCGAGCGCCGTGTTGTCGTACCCCACCACCGAGACGTCGTCCGGGACCCCGAGCCCCTGCCGTTCCAGGGCATGGAGCGCGCCGACGGCCGCCAGGTCGTTGGCCACGAACACCGCCGTGGGCCGGCGTCCCCGGGACAGCAGGGCGTCGATGCCCGCCGCCCCTCCTTCCTCTGTGAAGGCTCCCGGGGCGACGAGCGCGGTACCGGCCAGCCCGTGATCGCGCATCGCGTCCAGGAAGCCCTGCCGGCGGGCCTCGGCTCCGGCCCCGCGGCCCCCGTCGACGTGCGCGATCATCCGGTGCCCCAGCGAGACCAGATGGTCCACGGCCAGCCGGGCCCCGCCGCGGTCGTCGTTCGTGACCGAGTCCACCGACGACCACCGCGATGCCCTGGCCACCAGGACGACCGGGACCGAGGCCGCCGCCTCCAGGATCCGCGACGAGGGGAGCACCGGACCGGCCAGGATCACGCCGTCGGTCCGAAGCTGGAGCATCGTCTCGATGGCGTCCCACTCCCGCTCCGGCAGCCGCCCGCCCGTGTTGATGAGCGCCCGGTACTGGGCGGCCAGCGCCTCGGCCTCGATGCCGTCGACCACCTCCACGAAGTACTGGTTGTGGAGGTCGGACAGCATCACCCCGATCACGTTGGTCCGCCGGCGCACCAGGGACCGGGCCACCGCGTTGGGGCGGTACCCGAGCTGCTCGGCGGCCCGCAGGACGGCCTTCCGCTTCTCCTCCCGCACCCGGGGCGACCCCCGCAGCACCAGCGACACGAGCGACTTCGAGACCCCGGCCCGGGCCGCGACGTCGAGGATGGTGGGGTGTCCCGTCCGGCGGCTTCCGTCGCCGGTGGCCCGGGTCACACGCCCGTCCGCTGGTGCTTGCGCTCGGCCTCGTGCTCGGCCTTCGCCACGAGGACCTCCTCGCGCTCCGAGACCTCGGGAACGCCGACGTCCCACCACGCGTCGCCGCCGGTCCAGGTGTCCGGATCCGTCCGGATGAGGATGACCGCCGTGCGGTCGGCCTCGCGAGCCCGGCCCAGCGCCTCCTCGAATTCCTGGAGCGTCGACACCTCGATGGCCTCCGCGCCCATGGAGCGGGCGTGGGCCGCGAAGTCCACGTACACGGCTTCCTTGGCGCGGGTGTGCTCGATGAGATTGTTGAAGTGGGCGGCGCCCTTCGACACCTGGAGCCGGTCGATGACCGCGTACCCGCCGTTGTCGCACAGCACGAGGATGAACTTGTGCCCCGACAGCACGGAGCTGTAGACGTCCGAGTTCGCCATCAGGTACGAGCCGTCCCCGCACAGCGAGATCACGGTCCGTTCCGGGAGCGCCATGGCCGCCCCCCACGCCCCCCCGATCTCGTAGCCCATGCAGCTGAAGCCGTACTCGCAGTCGAAGCTGCCGACGCGCAGGGACCGCCAGTGCTTGTTGAGCTCGCCGGGCAGCCCGCCGGCGGCGGTGAGGACGTAGTCGTCGCCCGTGGCCAGGCGGTTGAGGGTCCGGATGACCGCGGCGTAGGACGGCAACTCTCCCTTCCGGGGCGGCGCCCCCATCCCGTCCAGGTACGCGTTCCATGACGCGTACTCGGCGCGGGCCTGGGCCACCCAGGAGCCTGGGGCCCGCCAGTCGCCGACCGCTTCGGCGAGCTCCTCCAGCCCGCGACGGGCGTCCGCCACCAGCGGCACCGAGCGGTGCTTCGTGGCGTCGTAGCGCCCCACGTTCAGCGCGATCAGTCGCATCTCCTCGTTGCGAAAGACGCTCCACGACCCCGTGGTGAAGTCCTGGAGCCGGGTCCCCACCGCCAGCACGACGTCGGCGTCGGCGGCCAGGGCATTCGCGGACGAGCTGCCGGTCACGCCGATGGGACCGGCGAAGTTGGGATGGTCCCATGTGAGGGAGGACTTGCCGGCCACGGTCTCCACGACCGGCACGCCGTGACGCTCCGCGAACCGGGCCAGGGCCTCCTCGGCCAGGGAGTAGTGGACCCCGCCGCCCGCGATGACGAGCGGTCGCTGCGCGGCGCGGAGCAGCGTGGCGGCGGCCTCCACCTCAGCCGGGTCCGGCCCGGCGCGGCGGATCCTGTGGACGCGGGGCTCGAAGAACACGGTGGGGTAGTCGAACGCCGTCGCCTGGACGTCCTGGGGGAGCCCGATGAACGCCGGGCCGCACGCCGCCGGGTCGAGCATGGTGGCCACCGCGTGGGGGAGCGACTGGAGGACCTGCTCGGGGCGGACGATGCGATCCCAGTACCTCGTCACGGGGCGGAACGCGTCGTTCACGGTGACGCTCGGATCGTGGAAGTGCTCGACCTGCTGGAGCACCGGGTCGTTCAGCCGGTGGGAAAAGGTGTCGCCCGACAGCATCAGGAGCGGAAGGCGATTCGCGTGGGCGATTCCCGCCGCCGTGACCATGTTCGTCGCGCCTGGCCCGATGGAGCTGGTGGCCACCATGATCTGGCGGCGCCGCATGGCCTTGGCGAACGCCACGGCCGCCATGGCCATGGTCTGCTCGTTCTGGCCCCGCCACGTGGGGAGCCGGTCGCCCGCGGCCTCGAGGGCGTCGCCCAGGCAGGTCACGTTCCCGTGGCCGAAGATGGCGAAGACGCCCGGGAACAGCGGGGCCTCCTCGCCGTCGATGACCGTCCGCTGGGCCACGAGGAACCGCACGATGGCCTGCGCCACGGTGAGTCTCGTCGTCTGCACCGTCCCCCCTGGATGATCACGGGCCCGGCCGGCCGGCCCCACTTGACAAGGCGAGCAGGAGGTCCGTATCGTACACCGAACTCTTGGAACGTTCCAACCCGAAAGGCCCGGTCCGAGGGTGCAGGGCTCTGTGATTGGAACGTTCCACATGAATTGGGGATCCGACGGGGAGGCATGGCGGGGTGCGGATCGGCGTCGTCGGGGTCGGGCGGATGGGCCGCGTCCACGCCGTCGCGCTCATCAGGATGGACGGGGTCGAGGTCTCCATCACGGACGTCGACCTGGAACGGGCCGCTGAGCTGGGCCGGGAGCTGGGGGTGGAGGTGGCGCCTGACGTCGACGACCTCATCGAGGGCTCGGACGCCATCGTCGTCGCCGCGGCGACCGACGCGCACGCCGGCCTCGTCCACGCCGCCGCGGACGCGTCGCTGCCGACCTTCTGCGAGAAGCCCATCTCGCTGGACCTGGCGTCGACGGCGGAGGTGGTCGCGCACGTCGACAAGGCCGGCATCCCGTTCATGATGGGGTTCCAGCGGCGGTTCGATCCCGGGTACGTGGCCGCCCGCGACCTCGTACGCGGCGGAGGGCTGGGGAACCTGTACGTGGTCCGGATGGCCGGCCACGACCCGGCGCCGCCCCACGAGGCGTACATCGCCTCCTCGGGCGGCCTGTTCCGAGACTTCAGCGTCCACGACTTCGACGCCCTGCGCTTCGTGACGGGGCAGGAGGTCGTGAGCGCCTACGCGGAGGGCGGCGTGGTCGAGTTCCCGGTGTTCGCGAAGTACGGCGACGTCGACACGGCGGCCGTCATCCTCCGGCTCTCCGGCGGAGCCTTCGGGATCCTCTCGGTGACCCGGCACGACCCCCTCGGCTACGACATCCGAATGGAGCTCGTCGGGTCCGGGGACGCCGTCGCCGTGGGCTGGGACGCGCGGACGCCGCTCCGGTCCGTCGAGCCCGGTGGCCCCCCCGCCCCGACGGATCCCTATCCGGACTTCCGGGACCGGTTCAGTGACGCCTATCGCGCCGAGATGGCTGCGTTTGTCGAGGTTGCTGCGGGCCTCCGCGAAAGCCCGTGCACGGCCCAGGACGCGCTGGAGGCGCTTCGGATCGCCGTGGCGTGCGACCGGTCCCGCGCGGAGGGCCGGCCGGTGGCGTTGGAGGAGGTCCTGTGAACGCGCGGGCGGCCTCCATCCTGGACCGGGTGGCCGGAGCCCCGATCACGTGGGGCGTCTGCGAGGTGCCGGGGTGGGGCCACCAGCTCGGCGCGGACCGGGTGCTGGGCGAGATGGCGGCCCTCGGTCTGGGCGCGACGGAGCTGGGACCGGAGGGATACCTCCCCACGGAGGCCACGGCGCTCCGGGAGATGCTCGGCCGGCATGGCCTCGAGCTGGTCGGCGGCTTCCTTCCCGTCGGGCTTCACGTCGAGGAGGGGCTGGAGGAACGCCTGGCCGGGGTGGCGACCTATGCCGAGCTGCTGGCCGGCGCGGGTGCTCGCGTGCTCGTGCTCGCCGCCACCGCGAACGGGACGGGCTACGAGTCGTCGGACGGTCTCGACTCGACAGCGTGGACGCGGCTCGTGCGCGGCGTCGACCGCGTGGTCGAGATCGCCGGCGAGCGAGGCCTCGCCGTGGCGGTGCACCCGCACCAGGGGACCGCCATCGAGCGCGCGACCGACGTGGAGCGCCTCCTGGAGACCTCGGAGGTGCCGCTGTGCCTGGACACCGGGCACCTCGTGGTGGGTGGGGCCGACCCCCTGGCGATCGCGAAGTCGGCCCCCGGGCGGGTGGCGCACGTACACCTGAAGGACGTGGACGCCGGGTGGGCGGAACGGGTCCGGACGGGCCGCTCGAGCTACTTGGAAGCGGTGCGCGAAGGTATGTATCGGCCGCTCGGGGAAGGGGACCTCGACATCTCGGCCATCGTCCGAGCCCTGCACGAGGGCGGGTACGCGGGCTGGTACGTCCTCGAGCAGGACAGGGTTCTGGAGACGGCTCCCGAGGAGGGGGCGGGTCCGTTGCGCGACGCCATGGCGAGCCTGGAGTTCCTTCGCCGGGTGGCCGCGGAGCTGGACCAGGACGGCCCGGCCGCAGGGGTCGGGACGACGCGGACGGCGCGAGACGCGGCGTCCCCGGGAAGGGAGGAGGGGTGATGACGAAACGCGTATGGGCCGTCCTGGCGCTTGTGGCGCTGACGGCGGCCGCGTGCGGCGGGAAGAAGAGCCCGTCGCCGGGACAGACGAGCGGAGCCGTGAGCCAGAAGGGCTTCCGGATCGCCGTTGTGACCCACGGGCAGGCGTCCGACCCGTTCTGGTCGGTCGTCGCCAACGGTGTCAAGGCCGCCGCGGCGGACGAGGGAGTGACGGCCGAGTACAACGCGCCGGGGACCTTCGACATGGTGGCCATGGCCCAGCTGATCGACGCCGCGGTGGCCTCGAAGCCGGACGGGCTCATCGTGAGCATCCCGGACGCCGACGCGCTCGGTCCGTCGATCGAGAAGGCGGTGGCTGCGGGGATCCCGGTGATCTCCATCAACTCCGGGAGCGACGTGTTCGCGGACCTCGGGGTCCTGGTGCACATCGGCCAGACCGAAGAGGTGGCGGGCCAGCTCGCGGGGCAACGGATGAAGGACGCCGGAGTGACCCACGCCATCTGCGTGAACCAGGAGGTGGGCAACGTCGCCCTGGACCTGCGGTGCAAGGGGTTCAGCGAGGGGCTCGGCTTCGATGCCGAGGTCGTCCCGGTCGACCTGAACGATCCGGGCGGCATCACCCAGTCGATCCTGGGCAAGATCCAGTCGGACACCGCGATCGACGGGATCCTGACCCTGGGACCGACGGCCTCGACGCCGGCGATCGATGCACTGGATCAGGCGGGCAAGCTCGGTGACATCAAGCTCGCGACGTTCGACCTGTCCACGGACGTGCTGAACGCCATCGACAAGGGCGACATGCTGTTCGCCATCGACCAGGCGCAGTACCTCCAGGGGTACCTGGCGGTCGTCTTCATGACCCAGTACCTGGCGACCGGAGCGGTCGCGCTGGGGAGCGCGGACAGGGTCGTCCTGACCGGTCCGCAGTTCGTCACGAAGGACAACGCCGCGCAGGTTATCCAGTACACCGATCAGGGAGTACGGTAGGCGGAGCAGCCGGTGAGGGGGCCCGCGCTGCGGGTCCCCTCACCCGGCGTACCCACAGGACGCGAGAAGGAGGGGTCAATGGCGACCGAGGTTGCGCCGCCGCCCACGGTTCCGGCCGACGAGCGAGTGCGCCGGACCGGCGTGCTGACGAGGTTGTTCAAGCGCCCCGAGATCGGCGCGCTGGTCGGGGTCGTGGTGGTGTGGATCTTCTTCGCGATCATGGCCCACTCCCACAACTTCATCAGCTGGGCGACAACGGCTTCGATCCTCAATCGCGCGGCTCCGCTCGGCATCCTGGCCGTCGCCGTCGCGTTGCTGATGGTCGCCGGGGAATTCGACCTGTCGATCGGGTCGATCCTCGGGTTTTCGGGCATGGTCATCATGGTGCTTGTCACGCCGACGAGCGGTGGCGGATACGGGTGGAGCTTGTGGCCGGCAATCGGGGTGTCCCTGGCCCTCGCGCTCCTGGTCGGCGCGTTCAACGGCGCGATCGTCGTGGCGACGAAGCTGCCGTCGTTCATCGTCACGCTTGGCACGCTGTTCATGTTCCGGGGGCTGACCATCGCGGTGACCCGGGCGCTCACCGACCGCACGCAGCTCGGCCAGCTGGACACCGTCTCGGGGTACGGCCTGGCCAGGAAGATCTTCGCGAGCAGCCTGACGCTCTTCGGGACCCAGTTCAACGTGGCCATCGTGTGGTGGGTCGGGCTCACGATCCTCGCCACCTGGATCCTGCTGCGCACGAAGATGGGGAACTGGATCTTCGGCACCGGCGGCGCCGTCGATGCGGCACGCAATGTGGGTGTGCCCACCCGGCGCGTGAAGATCCTGCTGTTCATGACCACGGCCTTCGCGGCGTGGTTGGTCGCGGTGATCGAGGTCGTGCAGTTCACGGGGGCCGACACACTGCGAGGAAAGGATCAGGAGTTCCTGGCCATCATCGCCGCCGTCATCGGTGGCTGCCTGCTGACCGGGGGCTACGGGTCCGCGATCGGCGCGACCCTGGGCGCCCTCCTCTTTGCCATGGTGCAGCAGGGCATCGTGATCACCGGGGTCCAGGGCGACTGGTTCCAGGTGTTCATCGGGGCCATCCTGCTGGGCGCGGTGATCCTCAACAACTTCATCCGGAGGAGGGCGGCGCTGCGATGAGCGGCAACGGAACGCACCTGTTGGACATCCGGCAGATCTCCAAGTACTTCGGCAGCGTCATCGCGCTGAAGGACGTGTCGATGCACTGCCAGGCCGGCGAGGTGACCTGTCTGCTCGGTGACAACGGCGCGGGGAAGTCGACCCTCATCAAGACGCTGTCCGGGGTGTACAAGCCGGACGAGGGCGAGTACCTGTTCGAGGGCCGGCCCCGGGAGTTCGCGTCCCCGCGCGAGGCCCTCGAGCTCGGCATCGCCACCGTGTACCAGGACCTGGCGATGATCCCGCTGATGTCGATCTGGCGGAACTTCTTCCTGGGGTCGGAGCCCACGAAGGGATGGGGGCCGCTCCGCCGCTACAACGTCCGCTTCGCGAAGGAGACCACGCGCCAGGAGATGGGCAAGATGGGCATCGACATCCGCGACCCCGAACAGCCGGTGGGAACGCTGTCCGGCGGCGAGCGCCAGTCCGTGGCGATCGCGCGGGCCGTGTACTTCGGCGCCAGGGTGCTGATCCTGGACGAGCCCACCGCGGCGCTCGGGGTGAAGCAGGCCGGCGTCGTGCTGCGCTACATCGTGCAGGCCAAGCAGCGGGGCGTCGGGGTCATCTTCATCACCCACAACCCGCATCACGCCTATCCGGTCGGGGACCACCACGTGATCCTGCGGCGTGGCCAGGTGTACGGCGACTTCACGAAGCAGGACCTCGGCCTGGAGCGTCTGGTGCAGATGATGGCCGGCGGGGAGGAGCTGGAGAACCTGGCCCACGAGCTGGAGCGGGCGGCGGGCAAGGCCGGGGGCGAGGCGGCCGACGAGCTGGCCCGGGCCGCGGAGGCGCTCGAGCGGGAGGCCAGGGAGGCCGGCCCCGCCTAGCTCCCCGGGAAGGAGCGCTCATGGGATCCGCTCCATACGACGTCCTGACGATGGGGCGGGTGGGGGTCGATCTGTACCCCCTCCAGAGCGGTGTCCGCCTGGCCGACGTCCAGACGTTCCAGAAGTTCCTGGGGGGAACGGCCACCAACGTCGCGGTGGGGGCGGCCCGGTACGGACACCGTGCCGCCGTGATCACGAAGGTCGGCGACGACCAGTTCGGCACCTACGTCCGGGAGGCGCTGCGCGGGTTCGGCGTGGACGACCGGTACGTGGGGACGGACCCGTCGCTTCGCACGCCGGTGGTGTTCACGGAGCTGTTCCCGCCCGATTCGTTCCCCATCCTGTTCTACCGGGAGCCGAAGGCCCCGGACATGAACCTGGCCCTGGACGAGCTCGACCTCGACGCGGTGCGGTCCGCCCGGATCTTCTGGACCACCGGCACCGGGCTGTCGGACGAGCCCAGCCGGTCGGCCACGCTGGGGGCGCTGGAGGCCCGGGCCAGGTCGGGGATCACCGTGCACGACCTCGACTACCGGGAGATGTTCTGGCCCTCGCCCCGGGAGGCCGGTTCGTACCAGCGGCGCGCGCTCGGGCTGGCCACCGTGGCGGTGGGGAATCGGGAGGAGGCGTCCGTGGCGGTGGGAGAGGACGAGCCGGAGGCGCTGGCGAAGCGCCTGCTGGACCTCGGACTCGAGCTGGCGGTGATCAAGCTCGGGCCGCAGGGCGTCCTCGTCGCATCGCAACACGACATGGAACGCGTCCCGCCGGTGCAGGTGAGGGTCGTGAACGGGCTGGGGGCGGGCGACGCGTTCGGCGCCGCGCTCTGCCACGGGCTGCTCTTGGGGTGGGAGATCGCGCGCACCATCCGGTTCGCGAACGCGGCGGGCGCGTACGTGGCGGGCCAGCTGGCCTGCGCGGACGCGATGCCCACGGAGGCCCAGGTCGAGGAGTTGCTGTCCGGTGCCTGAGTCGAGGCCGCTACCGGCCGTGGGACCAGGCCCGGATGGCGGCGAGGGCCGCCGGCCGCACGACCACGAGCGAGCGCGGCGGGCGGCGCAGCACCACCTGGACCGCGGCCTCGGCGAACTGCTCGGAGGGGATCTCCACCCACGTCGGTCCCGTCAGCCAGGGCGTTCGAGGCGGGAAGCCCTGGGCGGCCAGGAACCGCCGGCGGAGCGTGTCGCGGTCGGGGCACGCGAAGTCCAGGTGATGGGCGAACTCGTGGACCAGCGTCGCCCTGAGGTTGGGGGCGGTGCCGGGGATCCGGATCGTCACCAGGCGCCGGGCGGGGTCGTAGTCGGCTCGAACCGCGAACTGCCAGGCGCCGGACACCGTCACGTCCGGCACGCAGTCCCACCGCGCGGGGAACGCGTCGGTGAAGCTCGCCCACGTGGCGGCCGCCAGCGCCTGGAGGTCCCCCGGGACGCCGCCGGCGAAATGGATGGAGGGCCGGTGGGGCGCGGCCTCGTCCGCCGCCGCGCCGAACGCCAGCGTCAGGATGGCCAGGACCGCCCCGGTGGCCACCGCGACGCGCCGCGATCTCACGGTCCGCACGATAGCGAACCGCCGTGGCCGGCGGACCCCCCGGCGGGTCCGGCCCTTCGGGAGGTCCCGTGCCGACCGCGCTGAGCGACCTGTACCGGCCCGCGGGCTCGTGGGCGGGCCGGACCGATGCGGTGGCCGTCACCCCGGCGGACGCGGGATGGGAGTTCGCCGGACTGCGCGTCCTCGCCCTGGGCCCCGGCGAGCGGCGAGTGCTCGCGCTCGAGGGGATCGAGGCCGCCGTCCTCCCCTTGTCGGGGTCGTGCACGGTCGAGGTCGCAAGCCGCACGTTCGCCCTGGACGGGCGGGCCGACGTGTTCTCCCGGGTCACCGACTTCGCCTACCTCCCGGTGGGGAGCGAGGCGGTCGTGTCGACCGGCGGCGGCGGGGAGTTCGCGGTCCCGTCGGCGAAGGCCGAACGGGCGCTGGAGCCCGCGTACGTCCCGGCCGCAGCGGTCGCGGTGGAGGTCCGGGGGGGCGGGGCGGCGACCCGCCAGGTCAACAACTTCCTGGCCGCGGACGCCTTCGATGCCGATCGGCTGATCGCCGTCGAGGTCCTCACGCCCGACGGGAACTGGTCGTCGTTCCCGCCGCACAAGCACGACGAGCACTCGGAGCGCGAGGTGCCGCTCGAGGAGATCTACTACTTCCGAATCCGTGGCCGGGGCGGGTTCGGCGTGCACCGCACGTACACGACCGACGGCGAGATCGACGCCACGGTGACGGTCCGGGACGGCGACGTCTTCCTGATCCCCCGGGGGTACCACGGGCCGTGTGTCGCACCCCCCGGCTATCCGATGTACTACCTGAACGTGATGGCGGGACCGGCGGAGCGGGCGTGGCGGGCGTGCACGGACCCGGCCCACGAGTGGCTGTGGGACCTGTTCGCGAAGCTGGGGCCGGACCCCAGATGCCCGATGACCACGGCCGACGGGCCGACGATCGCACCATAGAGGAGGGGGCGACCATGGAACGAATCAGCCACTTCATCGGAGGCAAGGTCGTGCCGGGGGAGTCCGGCCGCTCGGGGCCGGTGTACAACCCGGCCACCGGGGAGCAGACCCACCAGGTCGACTTCGCCGGCGTGGCGGAGGTGGACCGGGCCGTGGAGGCGGCGAAGGAGGCCTTCCCGGCGTGGCGGGCCACGTCGCTGTCCAAGCGCTCCGACATCCTGTTCCGGGTCCGCGAGCTGCTCGACGAGCGCCGCAGGGACGTGGCCGCCGCGATCACCCAGCAGCACGGCAAGGTGCTGTCGGACGCGATGGGCGAGGTGGCCCGGGGGCTCGAGAACGTCGAGTTCGCGTGCGGCGTCCCGCACCTGCTGAAGGGGGGCTTCACGGAGCAGGCCTCGACCGGCGTCGACGTGTACTCCATCCGGCAGCCGCTGGGGGTGGTTGCCGGGATCACCCCCTTCAACTTCCCGGCGATGGTGCCCATGTGGATGTTCGCGAACGCGATCGCGTGCGGGAACACGTTCGTGCTGAAGCCGTCGGAGAAGGACCCGGGCGCGTCGCTCGTGATCGCCGAGGTGCTGAAGGACGCGGGGGTGCCCGACGGCGTGTTCAACGTGGTCCAGGGCGACAAGGTCGTGGTGGACCGGCTGCTCGAGCACCCCGACGTGGAGGCCATCTCGTTCGTGGGGTCGACGCCGGTGGCCCGGTACATCTACGAGACCGGCACGGCCCACGGCAAGCGCGTCCAGGCGCTGGGCGGGGCCAAGAACCACATGGTCGTGCTGCCCGACGCCGACGTCGACATGGCCGCCGACGCCGCGGTGAGCGCCGCCTACGGCTCGGCCGGCGAGCGCTGCATGGCGATCAGCGTGGTCGTGCCCGTGGGCGACGTGGCCGGGCCCCTGGTGCAGGCCATCCTGGACCGGCTGCCGAACGTGCGGATCGGCGACGGCATGGACCCCGACTCCGAGATGGGCCCGCTGGTCACGCGGGAGCATCGGGACAAGGTCGCCGGTTACCTGGAGTCGGCGCGCGAGCAGGGCGCGACGGTCCCGGCGGACGGCCGCGAGCACCAGCTGTACGGCACGTCCGAGGGGTTCTTCCTGGGGGTGTCTCTCATCGACAACGTCACGCCCGAGATGGACTGCTACCGCGACGAGATCTTCGGGCCCGTGCTGTCGGTGGTGCGGGCGGCCGACTACGACGACGCACTGGGCCTGGTGAACGGGAACCCCTACGGGAACGGCGTCGCCATCTTCACGCGCGACGGCGGCGCGGCCCGGCAGTTCCAGTTCGACGTGAACTCGGGGATGGTGGGCGTCAACGTCCCGATCCCCGTGCCGGTGGGGTACTACTCCTTCGGCGGGTGGAAGCGGTCGCTGTTCGGGGACACGCACATGTACGGGCCCGACGGCATCCACTTCTACACCCGGGGCAAGGTGGTCACCGCGCGGTGGCCGGACCCCTCGACCAGCAGCGTGGACCTGGGGTTCCCGCGGACGAGGTGACCCCGGGCGTCAGGACGGCACGCCGTGGGGGGGATTCCGGCAGCCACCGGGTACGTTGTGTGCGTGTCCAGCCCGGAGACCGGCCACCCGTCCGCCACCCGTCTCGCGGCGATGCTGCGGCAACGGTGTCCCCGCTGCTTCACGGGAAAGGTCTTCCGGGGGATCGTCGACATGAACGAGCGCTGCGCCGTGTGCGGCCTCCGGTTCGAGCGGGAGCAGGGCTACTTCACCGGGGCCATGTACGTGAGCTACCTGATCTCGCTGGTCCTGCTGTTCGCGATCTTCGGGGTCCTGTGGCTCGTGCTGGCCCACGACAGCCTGCTCGACATCGGTGTCCTGTGCCTGGTGTCTGGGCTCGTGTACCTGCCGCTCGTCCCGATCGTGTTCCGGTACTCCAGGATCCTGTGGATGCACCTCGACCGGAAGCTCGACCCGGACGTCGACGACACCGCGCTGTGACGCCCCCGGGGGGCCGGACGGACGGGCAGAATGTCGCCGAACGGCCTCCGACCGATCGGCGACGAGCGTGACCGGCGACCTCCTGCGCGTGCCCCCGGACCTGCCGGTTCCCCAGGACGACGGCGCCGCGGACCATCTGGCCGGGCTGTCCGTCTCGGACGTCGCCTTGCCGGCGACCGACGGGCGATCGGTCCGGCTCACCGAGCAAGCCGCGGAGCGCAGCGTCGTCTACGCGTACCCCCGAACGGGACGGCCCGGCATCGCCCCGCTCACCCCGGACTGGGACCTCATCCCCGGGGCGCGGGGCTGCACTCCGGAGTCGTGCTCCTTCCGGGACCATCACGGCGAGCTGGCGTCCCTGGGGGCGGCGGTGTTCGGGCTCTCCACGCAGGACACCGCCTACCAGCGTGAGGCCGTGGAACGGCTCGGCCTCCCGTTCCCGCTGCTGTCGGATGAGGGCCTCGTGCTGGCCTCGGCCCTGCGGCTGCCCACGTTCGAGGTCGCCGGGCAGACGCTGCTGAAGCGCTTGACCTTCGTCGTCCGGGACGGACGGATCGAGCACGTGTGGTACCCGGTGTTCCCTCCCGACGCGCACGCCGAGGAGGTCGTGTCCTGGCTTCGGGCCCGGATCGCGTAGCGGTGTTGTCGGCCCGGCCGGGCTCGATGTAAGAAGTTCCCACCGGAAGGGGGAACCGACATGGACGTCACCGCGCCGCCCGGCATCTCGCTCGAGGAGCTCCAGCTGGCCGCCAGGAACCACGGGATGCCGCTCGAGGCCCTCCGCCACGACATCACGCCGATCGGGCTGCACTACCTGCTCATCCACTACGACATCCCGCACGTCGAGGCGGCCGCATGGCGCCTGGGTATCGACGGCCGGGTCCGCCGGCCCCTCGACCTCAGCCTGGAGGACGTTCGGGCCCGGGAGCGGATCACCGTGCCCGTGACGTTCGAGTGCGCCGGCAACGGCCGGGCCCGGCTCGACCCGCGTCCCGTGAGCCAGCCCTGGCTGTCCGAGGCCGTGGGCACGGCGGAGTGGACGGGGACGCCGCTCCGGCCGCTCCTCGAGGAGGCGGGGCTGGAGGACGACGCGGCGGAGATCGTCTTCACCGGCCTCGACCACGGCGTCGAAGGGGAGGTGGAGCAGGACTACGCGCGGAGCCTGTCGGTGCAGGACGCCCTGGGCGAGGGCCTGCTGCTCGCGTACGAGATCAACGGCCTGCCCCTGCCGCCGCAGCACGGGTTCCCGTTGCGGCTCGTCGTGCCGGGGTGGTACGGGATGACGAACGTCAAGTGGCTCCAGCGGATCACCGTGTCGGCGGAGCCGTTCCCCGGCTTCTACATGGTGCGCAGCTACCGTCTCCGGCAGACGGACGACGAACCCGGGGAGGCCCTGACCAGGATGGCGCCGCGGTCGCTGATCCTGCCGCCGGGGTTCCCGGAGTTCCTCTCCCGCGAGCGGATCGTGTCGCTCGGCCCCTCCCGCCTGGAAGGGCGGGCGTGGTCGGGATGGGGGCCGATCACCGCCGTCGAGGTCAGCGTGGACGGCGGTGCGACCTGGGCCTCCGCCCAGCTCGATGAGGCAGTCGGCACCCACGCGTGGCATCGCTGGTCCTTCGACTGGGACCCGGCCGTGCCGGGGGCGTACGTCGTGTGCTCACGGGCCACGGACTCCACCGGCCGGACGCAGCCGATCGAGCCGCCCTGGAACGTGAGCGGCTACGCGAACAACGCCGTGCACCGGGTGGTCGTGCACGTGGAGTGAGCGCACCCCGGGCGCCCGGAATGCGGTGTCAGTCTGATGCAGGTGTTGACAGACCGACAGGTCGGTCGGTATTATCCTCCGTCGTCATGGCACGAACTGCGATCGAGACGGAGCATCGGGCCGCGTCCGGCACCGACCGGGGCGAGGCCACCCGGCACCACATCCTCGAGGCCGCCGCGGAGGCGTTCTCGGAGCACGGGTTCGCCGGCACCTCGCTGAACGACCTCATCAGGTCGGCGGGCGTGACGAAGGGCGGCTTCTATCACCACTTCCCGTCGAAGGAGGCGCTGGCCCTGGAGGTCGTCCGCTACAAGCAGGAGCAGTGGGCGGGCAAGGTCCTCGCCGCGTCCATGCGCCACCCGCGGGCCATGGACCAGCTCATGGCCATGACCGACGCCCTCTGTGACCTGCACGAACAGGACAAGGCCGCGGACAGCCTGAGCAAGCTGTGCGCCGAGCTGTCCGAGGACCCCGAACTGGCACCGCGCCTCTCCACGCAGTACCTGACGTGGGTGGACATCACCTCGTCGCTCGTCGCGCGGGCTCAGGCGGAGGGCGACGTGCGACCGGACGTCGACCCCGTCGCGGCCGGTGAGCTCGCCGTGTCGCTGTTCATGGGGATCGACCAGCTCTCCTCGATGGTGACGGGCTCCGCCGACCTCAGGGCCCGTGTGACTCGCTGCTACGACTTGCTGCGCGTCCTGCTGGCGCCGGCCTGGCAAGATCAAGCGGCCCCGAGATGATCACCTCACGCAACGATTCCATGACCGAAACGTACCGACTGGTCGGTGCGCTCGACGTTCGAGCGACCGGCCGCGATCGACCGGCCCGGAGCGGCCGAGGGGGGAACGCACGATGAAGAACGCATCGCAGGGTCTGGCCCGGATGAGCGCCCGCCATCCCTGGCGGGTGATCGGCGTGTGGATCGCGCTGTTCGTGGTGGCGGGGTTCCTGACGTCGAAGTTCCTGTCCGGCGCGCTCACCACGCAGGCCGACTTCACCAACAACCCGGAGGCGAAGCAGGCGCAGACGCTGCTCGAGGACCGGCTCACCGGGCCGCGGCACTCGCAGGAGATCGTGATCGTCCGGTCCGACTCCGCCACGGTCGACGACCCGGCGTTCCGCGCCTACGTGGAAGGGCTGCGGGGCGACATCGTGGCCCTGGGCCCGCGCATCGTCCAGCAGGCGACGGACTTCTACCAGACGCAGTCGCCGCTGCTGGTCTCGAAGGACCGGCACGAGACGCTGGTCCCCGTGGCCATGGCGGGCACGCTCGACGACGCGTCCGACAACATCGGCCGCCTCCTTGCCGTGACGCTCCACGCGGACCATCCGGCGGGGTTCCACGTCCTGGTGGCCGGGGAGTCCACCAGCGGCGAGGACTCGAAGAGCATCTCCGAGGGTGACCTGAAGCGCGGCGAGAGCATCGGGATCGTGTTACCAACATGATCTCGATGATGGGCCTGGCGGTGGGCATCGACTACTCGCTGTTCGTCGTGTCCCGGTACCGGGAGGAGCGGGCCCACGGCCGGGAGAAGATCGACGCGATCGCGGTGGCCGGAGGGACGGCCAGCCGGGCGGTGTTCTTCTCCGGCATGACGGTGGTGCTGGCCCTGTGCGGGATGCTCCTCATCCCCACCACGATCTTCCGCAGCCTGGCGGCCGGCGCCATCGCCGTCGTGCTGGTGGCCGTGGTCGCGTCGCTGACCCTCCTGCCGGCGATCCTCGGCCTCATGGGCGACCGGGTGAACTCGCTGCGGGTGCCCTTCCTGTACCGGCGGCGGACGCTCGACGCCGAGCACGAGCGGGGCTTCTGGGGATGGGCGGCCCGCACCGTCATGGCCCGCCCCGTCATCAGCCTGGTGGCCGCGGCCGGCGTCCTGGTCCTGGCGGCCCTCCCCGTGTTCGGCATCAAGACCGGGTTCTCCGGCATCAGCACCTATCCGAACGACGTGCAGTCGAAGCGGGCCTTCACCGTGCTGGCGCGGGACTTCTCGGGAGGCCTGACGCAGCCCACCCAGATCGTCATCGACGGGCAGGTGGGCTCGCCGGCGGTCCAGCGGGGCATGGAGCGCCTCCAGGCGGAGCTGGCGAACGACCCGATCTTCGGGCCGAGCCAGGTGCAGGCGAACCAGGCGGGCGACCTGGCCATGATCTCGGTGCCGGTCAACGCCGACCCGGCCAGCGAGCCGGCCTACGACGCCATCCGTCACCTCCGGGCCGACCTCATCCCGCAGGCGCTCTCCGGGACGCCGGCGAGGGTGCTCGTCGGCGGGCAGACCGCCTTCGCGGTGGACTTCTTCGACCTGACCGCGCGGTACACGCCGATCGTGCTGGGGTTCGTGCTCGGGCTGTCGTTCCTGCTGCTGATGGTGGTGTTCCGGTCGGTGGTGGTGCCGCTGCTCGGCGTGCTGCTGAACCTGCTGTCCGCGGGCGCCGCGTACGGCCTGCTGGTGTTCGTGAACCAGAACGGGCACGGGGCCGGCCTGTTCGGATTCCAGCGGGTGGAGACCATCGAGGCGTGGCTGCCGTTGTTCCTGTTCTCGGTGCTGTTCGGGCTGTCCATGGACTACCAGGTGTTCCTGCTCAGCCGCATCAGGGAGCGGTACGACCTGACGGGCGACAACCGGGCAGCGGTGTCGTTCGGCCTGCGCTCCACCGGCGGGATCATCACCGGCGCCGCCCTGATCATGGTCGCGGTGTTCGGCGGCTTCGCCCTCGGCAAGCTCGTGTTCCTCCAGGAGATGGGCTTCGGGCTCGCGATCGCGGTGCTGATCGACGCCACCATCGTCCGTTCGGTCCTGGTGCCGGCGGCGATGAAGCTGCTCGGAAACCGGAACTGGTACCTGCCCCGGTGGCTGGAGTGGCTGCCGAAGGTCCGGGTGGACGCTCCTCACGGGGACGACGTCGTCCCGGTCCGTCCGCTGGAGCCCGTCGGGTAGGGAACGAGAACCCGCCCAGCGGCATCAGAAGCGATTCGAGCGGCGCCCCGCTTCCCCGGGGGCGCCGCTCGCGCGTTGAGGTTCGCGAGGCTCAGGCGCTGCTGCGCGCCAGCGCGGCGAGGTCGGTGTCGTCGCTCCGGAGCGCCTCGGGATCCACCACCGTGCGAGACTCGATGAGGGCGTTGGCCCGGCCCAGGTCGTCGTCCCGGCCCACCGTGGCCACCGCCTGCACCCGGCCCTCGCTGAGGTAGAACGCGGCGAAGCTGCGCTGCTCCAGGCTTCCCCGGATCACCAGGTCGTCCCACGCGGTGGGGAAGCCGGAATACTGGAGGCTCACGTCGTATTGGTCCGACCAGAACCAGTGGATGTCGCGGTAGGGCTGGCCCTTCCCCAACATGCTGAGCGCGGCCGCCTCGCCGTGACGGATGGCGTGCTGCCAGTGCTCGACGCGCACTCGACGCTCGCACACCGGGTGGTAGTGATTGGCCACGTCGCCGGCGGCGAAGATCCCCTCGACGTTCGTGCGGCACAGTTCGTCGACCAGCACGCCGTTGTCGACCTGCACGCCCGAGCCCCGCAGCAGGTCGGTGACCGGCTCCACGCCGAGCCCCACCACGACGAAGTCGCAGGGAATTGTGACGCCCTTCCCGGTGACGACGCGCTCCACGCGGTGCGAGCCCTCGAACGCGGCCGCGGAGTCGCCGAACACGAGCCGCACGCCGTGGTCCCGATGGGCGTCGGCCAGGACGCCGCCGACCTCCGCCCCCAGGACGTGCTCGAGGGGAACGGTATCGGGGTTGACCACCGTGACGTCCAGGCCGAGGGTGCGAAGCGACGCGGCCACCTCGGACCCGATGAAGCCCATCCCCACCACCACGACGGAGCGCCCCGGCTCGGCCTCCAGCTTGATCTTCGCGGCGTCCTCGACGGTTCGGAGGTCGTAGATGCCCTCCAGGTCCAGGCCCGGGATGGGGAAGCGGCGGTTGCGCGAGCCGGTGGTGACCAGCAGCCGGTCGTAGGAGACTCGCTCCCCGCCCTCCAGGGTCAGGGTGCGCTCGTTGGCGTCCACCCCGGTGACCACGGTCCCCAGGCGGGTCTCGATCTGGTTGTCCTTGTAGTAGGACTCCGGCTGGACGAGCGCCTCGTCGAAGGACGTCTCCCCCCGGAGGAACGACTTCGACAGCGGCGGCCGCTCGTAGGGCAGGTAGTCCTCCGCGCCGATCAGGACGACGTGGCCGTCGAACCCGTTCTCGCGGAGCGTCCCGGCCGCGACGCCGCCGGCCAGGGCCGCCCCCACGATGACGTAGCGCTCGACGCCTCGGGCCGCGACGGCGGCGGGCTGTCCCGCGGCCGCGGGCCCGGCCAGCGCGCCGATCTCCTCGCGTACCAGGGGGCGGGCCGCCGGTCCCCGGACGACGCGCCCGTCGATGTCGAACCGGGAACCGTGGCACGGGCAGTCCCACGTCCGGTCGGCGTCGTTCCAGTCCACGGTGCATCCCATGTGCGTGCACCGCGTCGAGACGGCGTGGACCACACCCTTCTCGTCCCGGAACACCCCGACCTTGCGCCCGTCCACCTCGACGACCGCGCCGTGGCCCGTGGCCACGTCGAAGAGCTGCCGGTCGACCGTCTTCGCGATGAGGACGTCCGTGGGCCCGTAGTGGGCCACCTTGTTCGGCACCGAGCCCAGCAGGTACCGCCTGGCCCCCGACATGCCCTTGTTCCCCACGACGACGAGGTCGACGCCCTCGCGCTCGGCGATCTCGCACAGCTGCTCTGCCGGGTCGCCTTCCGCCGTGATCGGGCGCACCGCGACGCCCTCCGGCGCCGAACGGCTCGTCT
>WNFU01001682.1_pt1 | contig 30928 bp, 31 predicted proteins | sample 5400121 | NCBI WGS metagenome assembly WNFU01 (sample SAMN13153360, study PRJNA577476) | soil metagenome | isolation source: 100 cm soil or saprolite under grassland replicate 1 | place: USA:California | collected 2016-06-15
GCGCGCGGGACCATCGTGGGGCTGACGCGCGGGACCACCGGCGCCCACCTCGCGCGTGCGGCGCTCGAGGCGATCGCCTTCCAGAGCCGCGACGTCCTGGAAGCGATGGCGGCGGACGCTGGGATCGCGGTCCGGGAGCTGCGCGTGGACGGGGGCGCCGCCGCGAACGACTTCCTGTGTCAGTTCCAGGCCGACGTCATGAGCGTCGCTGTGCTGAGGCCCCGCGTCATCGAGACGACGGCGCTCGGCGCAGCCTACCTGGCGGGGCTGGGCGCGGGCGTCTGGCGCTCGCTGGATGACGTCGGACGGCGCTGGACCCTCGAGCGGAGGTTCGAACCTCTTCCGGACGAGCGCGCACGGGCGGCGCGTTACGATGGCTGGCGGCGGGCGGTGGAGAGGTCCAAAGGATGGGTGACCCCATGAGAGGAGACGACTGATGAAACGATTCGGGATCCTGGGGCTCGCGGTCCTTCTCGCCGCCGGCGCGTTCGGCCCGGCCCTCGGGCAGGCGCCGATCGAGAGCGAGCTGGCGCTGATCACGCCCGTGTCGAAGTTCATCCACGACTCGGCGCTCAAGGCGTTCGCCGACTACGCGAAGGAGAAGTGGAACGTCACGGTGAAGGTGAGCGCGATCCCGGCGGGAACGCCGGTCGCCTACGGCCGCATCGTCGAGTGGAAGGGCAAGCCGGAGGTCGACATCTTCTGGGGCGGTGAGTCGGCCCTCTTCGAGAAGCTCGCCGAGCAGAAGCTCCTGCAGAAGGTCGAGATCTCGCGCGAGGTGTGGGAGGCGATCCCCGCGTCGATCGGCAAGCCCCGGCCCATCCCGCTCAAGGACAAGGACGGCTTCTGGGTCGGCACCGCGCTCGAGCCGTACGGGCTCGTCTACCACCCCAAGAAGATCCAGCGCCTCGGCATTCCCGAGCCCCGCGAATGGGACGACCTGCTGAACCCGAAGCTCAAGGGCGAGGTCGCCCAGTGCGCGCCCACGCGCTCCTCGTCATCAAACGCGACCTACGAAGTGATCTTGTCCGTGTACGGGGAGGACAAAGGCTGGGAGTGGCTCCGGAAGCTCGCCGCGAACACCGGGCACTTCACCGCGCGGAGCCGCGACGTGCCGACCGTCGTGGCCAAGGGCGAGTACAGCGCCGGCTTCGCCGTCCCGTCGTACATGGCGTTCGAGGAGAAGCTCGCGGGCTTCGAGCTCAAGTTCGTGGCCCCGAAGAACGCCTTCGTCACGCCCGAGCCCATGGCAATCCTCGCGGGCGCCCGCAATCCGAAGACCGCGCGCGCCTTCATCGAGTTCCTCCTGAGCGAGCGCGGGCAGAAGGTCTTCATGGAGCGGGGGCTCTTCCCGATCACGCCGAAGTACAAGGTGCAGGGCCCGCCGGGCTCGCCCGCCGAGCTGGCGGTGGAGTTCACGGGCGGCGTGCGGTCGTATTTCGAGCGCGAGGTCTCGAACGTCTACGACGAAGACGTCGCGCAGAAGCGGTCGGACGCGCTCAAGCAGAAGTTCCGCACGGACATCGAGTCGACCTGGAGGAAGCCGTAGCGTCCGTGCGGCCCGAGCCCGGCGTCGTCGTGGAGGACCGGCTCCGACGGTGAAGATCAGGCTCCACCAGGTGCGTAAGCAGTTCGGGAGCGTGACCGCAGTCGACGGCGCGAGCCTCGAGATCGGCGACGGCGAGTTGTTCACGCTGCTCGGGCCCTCGGGCTGCGGCAAGACGACGCTTCTCCGGCTGATCGCCGGCTTCCATACGCTGGACGACGGCGAGATCTGGTTCGGGGACCGGCGCATCGACGGGCTCAGGCCCTACGCGCGGAACATCGGCATGGTGTTCCAGAACTACGCGCTCTGGCCGCACATGACGGTGAAGGCGAACATCGCCTACGGACTCAAGATGCGAAAGCTCGACGGTGCCACGATTGCCGAGCGCGTCGCGGCCGGCCTCCGCAAGGTCAACCTGGCGGGCCTCGAGCTCCGTTATCCCGGCCAGCTCTCCGGCGGCCAGCAGCAGCGCGTCGCGCTCGCCCGCGCCCTCGTGCTGAATCCGGACATCCTGCTCCTGGACGAGCCGCTGTCGAACCTCGATGCGAAGATCCGGGTCCAGGTGCGCGCCGAGATCCGCAAGCTGCAGAAGGACCTGGGAATCACGACCGTGTACGTGACGCACGATCAAGAAGAAGCGCTGTCGCTCTCTGACCGCGTCGCCGTGATACGCGACGGCCGGGTGCTCCAGGTGGCGCCCCCCAAGGAGCTCTATGAACGGCCGGTCAGTCGGTTCGTCGCCGACTTCGTCGGCACCAACAACTTTCTCTCGGGCACCTGCCGCGAGATTGCGGCCGGCCGGGTCGCCGCGGAGACGGCCATCGGTACGGTGCGGGGCTCGCCGACGCCCCGGGTCGGCCCCGGCGATCGCTGCGTGCTGGCGGTGCGCCCCGAGAACATCGCGCTCGGGCCCGGCCCCGAGAACACGTTCGAGGGGCGGGTCGTGCTGGCCGCGTACCTCGGAAGCACGCTGCGCTACGACGTCGAGATGCGCGCCGGCGTCATGCTCAAGGTGGATGTCGGTGACCCGTGGCACCACGAAGTGCTGCCGGCGGGTGCGGCGGTATGCGTCACCTTTCCCGCGTCGGCGGCGCTGACGCTTCCCGACGAATGAGCAACGGCACCGCGGCGTCCATCCGGAGCCACGCGCGGGCGGACCGCCTCTTGCCCGCGCTCGGCGTCGGCGTCATCTGGCTCTTCCTGCTGCTCTTCCTTGTCTATCCGCTGATGCGGATCCTCTACGACGCGTTCAGCGACGATGCCGGGCGCCTGACGCTCACGAACTTCGTCGAGTTCGCCCGCGACCCCTATTACCTGCGCTCGCTCGTGAATTCGCTGCTGCTCGGCCTCGGCACCGTGGCGGCGACCTCGGTGCTGGGGTTCGCGGTGGCGTTTCTGCTCGTGCGCTACGATTTCGTGGGCCGCAACCTGTTCAGCTATCTGACCTTGATCCCGATCATCTCGCCGCCCCTGGTCGGCGTGCTCGGGTTCACGTTCATCATGGGCCGCGCCGGCACCGTGAACGTGCTGCTCGAGGACTGGTTCGGGCTCGCCAAGCCATTGAACTTCGTGTACGGGCTGCACGGCGTTCTGCTGGTGGAGACGCTCCACCTCTTCCCGATGATCACGCTGAACGTCGTGGACGCGCTCGCCAAGATCGACCCCGCCCTCGAGGAGGCGGCCGAGAGCGTCGGCGCCCGCGGTTGGAAAAAGCTCGTCACGATCACGCTGCCCCTCACGACACCCGGGTACGTCGCCGGCGCGCTTCTGGTCTTTATCTGGACCTTTTCCGACTTCGCCACCCCGCTCGTGCTCGGCGTCCACGATCTCCTCGCCTCGCAGGCGTACCTCAACATCGTCCAGTTCGTGGACCGGCGTCTGTTCCGGATGGGTATCGTGATCTCGGCGCTCATGGTGGCGCTCGCCGTCGTGTTCTTGGTGGCGGCGCGCCGGTACGTCGCGATCAAGGACTACTCGTCGCTCTCGTACTCGAAGATCGCCCGGCGGCGCCTCGCGCCTCTCCGCCAGGCGGCAGCGATCGCGTTCCTCTCGGCCGTGATGCTCGTGTCGTTCATCCCCTACCTCGGCGTGGGCCTGGCGTCCGTCGGCAAGGGGTGGTCACTGACGCCGTTCCCCCTGCGCTACACGCTCGGCTACTTCGAGCGCGTCATCGTCGAGACGCCGAAGTACATCGTGAACACTTTCCTCTACTCGACGCTCGCGGTGCTCCTGTGCGTCGCGATCGGCGTGCCGATCGCGTGGATCCTGGCGCGCACGCGGCTGCCCGGCCGGGATACGCTCGACGGGCTCAACACCCTGATCCTCGCCATTCCCGGGACCGCCATCGGCATTGCCTACATCCGGGCGTTCCACTTCGACCTGCCCCTGGTGGGCCGAGGGCTCACGAGCCTCTGGATCATCCTGCCCCTCGTCCTCGCGATCCGCCGCCTGCCCTACACGGTGCGTGGCTCCTACGCGTCGCTTCTGCTCGTGCACCGGTCCATGGAGGAGGCGGCCGCGAGCGTGGGCGCGAGCGGGTTCCGCTCCTTCAGCGACGTGACGCTGCCGCTGATCTGGCGCGGCGTCCTCGTCGGCTCGCTCTTCTCGTTCATGACCTCGCTCCAGGAGGCCTCGGCAGTGCTGTTCCTGTCGCTCGGCGGCTGGGAGACCATCACGGTCGGAATCTTCTCCTTCTACATCGCCGGCAGCGCCAACGAGGCCGCGGCGCTCGGCGTCATCCTCATCGTGGTGGCGGCCGTGAGCGTTACTGTCATCAATCGCATCGCCGGCACGCGCATGGGGGGCATGTTCGGTTAGGTTGTGCCGAACTCATTTCTGAGGCTGTCTGTGCAAGGCAGTGAAATCAGCCACTTGCCATCGCTTGTCGGCTTCGGATCAATATGCTAGTGTCCTTCTTCACATGGCGCCGTCCGGGGAGCAGGGGACCTGGAAAGCGCTCGGGGAGCTATCCTCGATCGGGCTGACGCTGGTGGTGGCGACGGTCATCGGGCTCGTCGCCGGCTACTACGCAGACCTTTGGCTGGGGACGAAGCCCTGGCTCCTGCTGATCGGGCTCGGACTCGGGATCGCGGCGGGATTCGTCAACCTCTTTCGATCGGTGAAGCGGGCGGAGCGGGAGCTCGATGACTCCAGGTGAGCTGACGACACGGGTGACGCTCGATACGTGCGCCGTCGTCGCTGCGCTCGCCGCAGTCGCTGCCTGGCTCAGCGGCGCGCCGACGGGCGTAGGCGTGCTCGCAGGCGGAGCCCTCGCGGTGGTGAACTTCCGGTGGCTGGTGGCGCGCGCCTCCGCGGCGACCGCGGCCGGGAACGCGGCGGCGAGCGCGTGGCTCGTCGGGGCGGGACTGCGGTTCACCGTGTGCATCGTCGCCTGCGCGCTCTTGCTTACCACCGGCTGGGCGCACCCGATCGCGCTGGTGGCGGGGCTCACCGTGTTGCCGTGCGACCTGATCGCGCGCGGGCTCGCGGGGGCGCGCACCGAGCGCTGAGCATGGAAGCGATCGAGCACCCTCCGATCTTCCGCCTGCCGGGCATCCCCGACCACGTGACGTACACGTGGCTCGTGATGATAATCCTGGCGGCGGTGAGCTTCGCTGCGTCGCGCAACCTGCAGCTCGTCCCCCGGGGCATCCAGAACTTCCTGGAGGTCGTCCTCGAGCAGTTCACCCAGATGATCGACGACGTGATGGGTCACGAAGGCCGGCGCTACCTGCCGCTCCTGGCGACCCTCGGGCTGTTCATCCTCACCGCCAATCTCATGAGCCTGGTGCCGGGGTTGGCCGGCCCGACCGGCAACCTCAACACCACCGCCGCCTGCGCCATCGTCGTGTTCGTGGCCTACCATTGGATCGGCGCGCGGAAGCAGGGTCTGGTGGCGTATCTCAAGCACTTCGCGGGGCCCGTTCCGCTCCCGCTCAAGCCGCTCATGTTCGTGATCGAGCTGATCAGTCACCTTGCCCGACCCCTCTCGTTGACGCTCCGACTCTTCGGCAACATGGTCGGGGGCCACATCCTGCTCGCCGTCATCTTCCTCCTGATGGGCCTGGACGGCCTGATCGGCTGGGCGCTGTCGGGCAGTGTGGTGGGCGCCGTCGTCGGCGGGATCGGCGGCGCGGTCACGATCGTCTTCACGGTCGGGTTCCTCTATCCCCTGAAGATCCTGGTGGCCTTTCTGCAGGCGTTCATCTTCGTGATGCTGACGATGCTCTACATTTCAGGAGCGATCGAAGAGGCTGATCACCATGCCGAGCACCACTAGCAGATCACACGCATAGAGGAGGGAGTCGTGCGACGTTCACTGATTCTGGGAGGTGTGGCGGTTCTGGTGTTCCCGACCGCGGCGCACGCGGCCGACGGCGGCTGGATCGCTCCGTTCGCCGTTATCGCCGCGGGCATCGGCATGGCGATCGCGGCGGGCTTGTGCGGGCTCGGTCAGGGCAGGGCGGTTGCATCGGCCGTCGACGCGATGGCCCGACAGCCGGGGGCCGCGGCGCGGATCCAAACCGCGATGATCATCGGGCTGGCGTTGATCGAGTCCCTCGCGATCTACACGCTCGTCATCGCGTTGATCCTCCTGTTCGTGAAGGGCATCCAGTTTTCGTGACGTCCAGCAGATAAGGGGATCGGCGCGCCGCACGCGCCCCGCGCGCGGCGCGCCGCACGATGACGCCACGCGCGAACGCCCGCTTTCCGAAGATCCCGGAGATGACCATCCGTCGTCTCTCGGTCTACACTCGGTGCCTCCTGCAGCTCGAGGAGGACGGGGTCAAGACCGTGTCCTCCCAGGAGCTGGCGGAGCGCTTCAACCTCAACTCGGCGCAGGTCCGGAAGGACCTCGCCTATTTCGGCGAGTTCGGCGTACGCGGTATCGGCTACTACGTCTCGGGCCTGAAGGCCGAGCTCCAGCGGATCCTCGGCCTCGATCGTGAGTGGGCGGTGGCGCTGGTCGGCTTCGGCAATCTCGGCTCGGCGCTCTTTCACTACCGAGGGTTCACCCGCCAGGGGTTCAGGATCGCGGCGATCTTCGACGAGGACCCGCGCAAGGTGGCGCGCGAGATCGACTCGACGCCCATCTTCCCGAGCCGTGATCTCGGCCGCGAAGTGAAGGCGCGCGGGATCCAGATTGCGATCGTTGCAGTGCCGTCGGATGCGGCCCAGTCCGTCGCCGATCAGCTGGTGGCCGCGGGCATCAAGGCCATCTTGAATTTCGCGCCGGCGCGGATCAAAGTTCCCAAAGACGTGCGCTTCAAGAACGTGGACCTCTCGATCGAGCTCGAAACCCTCTCCTTCTATCTCGCCAAGTCCTCCCGCTGACCGGGCCGGAGGCTGGGGGCCGGGGGGTCGGGGAAGGGGTCGCCCCGACCACGCGGCATGCGCCCGCAACCCCTTCGCGGCTGGGCTCCATCCGGGCACGTCGCGCCCGTCGCCTCTCGGCGGGAACGGGTCGGGGCGACCCCTTCCCCGACCCCCCAGCCTCCGGCCCTCAGCTCTACGCCTGGCAGCTAGCAGCGTCGATCTCGGCGCCTCCAACAAAGGTCGGCGCACTTCCTGGCCGCGCACGGGCGACGGGCCGGCGAGGGGCGCTCGGAGGGAGCGGGAGGGGTCCACCGGACACGTTCCTGTAGGCGGCGGCGGGCGAGGCGCGCCCGGATGGAGCCCAGCCGCCCGGGAGCAGCGAACGCGTGCCGCGTGGTCGGGTGGACCCCTCCCGCTCCCTCCGAGCGCCCCCCACCGGCCCGCCTCGCGTACCGTCGTGGTACGGTAGAGTGCTCGGTCCGATGTTGAGAGAGTGGCCGGTCTTTGAAGCGCTGGCGAAGTCCTTCGCTGAGGGAGATCTTTGCCTGCGCATCGCCGGCCTCACCGGTGCGGCGCGTGCCCTCGCCGTTGCCGAGCTCCTCCAGGCCCACCCCCGCCCCGCCCTCGTCGTGGTCGGCGGCATGGCCGACGCGCACCGCTGGACGCAGGATCTGAGGCTCTTCGGAACCACTGCGCTCGAGTTTCCCGCGCCGGAGCCCCGGCTCTGGCGCGGCGGCCATCATAGGGAGGCGGACGCCGAGCGGGCGATGATCACGCGGCGGCTCACGGTGGCCGACCCAGTGACCATCGTCGCCACGCCCGCGGCGCTGACCGCGCCGCTCTTGAGTCGCGTCGAGTTTGCCGAGCGTACGCTCCGGCTCACGAGCGGCGACCGCCTCGATCGCGAGCTCCTGCTCGAGGCGCTCGAGCGGTGCTGCTACGAGCGGGTCGAGACGGTCGTCGCGGTAGGGCAGTGGAGTGTGCGCGGGGGTATCGTCGACGTGTTCTCCCCCAGCCAGTCGAGCCCGGCGCGGTTCGAGTTCTCCGGCGACGACGTCGAGTCGATCCGTCTCTTCGACCCCACGACCCAGCGCTCAGTCGTGTCGCTCGACGAACTGCTCGTCCTGCCGCTCACCCCCGAGGACGGCGGGTACGAGCACAGCGCGCGACTGCTCGAGTATCTGCCGGCGGCGGCGCCGATCGTGGTCGACGCGCCGAAATTGCTCGACGGGCCGACCGAAGAGGCTCCGGCGGATCCGCCACTCCGCGAACGGCTCGGCGGCCGTCAGCTCATCGAGCTGAGCCTGGTCGCCGACACCTCCAGCGCGGCAGCCGGGGTGTCCGCGGCGACCGAGTTCACGCTGGAGACTCACGAGGTGCCGCGCTTCACCGGGCGCTTCAATCAGCTCACCGTGGAGCTCGGACGCTGGCGCGACGAGGGCTTTCGCGTCCGGCTGACCGCCGCCGACGAGCGCCAGGCGGAGCACCTGCGCCAGATCCTGCGCGAGCACGGGGTCGAGGCCGTGGTCGGGGTGTCACTCGAGGGGTCGGAGTCGCTGGCGGTCGTCGTGGGCGAATGTTCGGCCGGATTCGCGATCCCCGCCCTCGGCGTCATCGTGCTCACCGAGGGCGAGGTCTTCGGCTCTCGACGGCGGTCGCTGCGCCGGCCGAAGTACCAGCGCGGCGCCGCCCTCACGGCGTTCACCGATCTCGCGATCGGCGACATCGTCGTCCACGAGGACCACGGGCTCGGGCGCTACCTCGGCCTGCAGACGATGCGGATCGGCGACCGCGAGGGCGACTTCCTCCTGCTCGAGTACTCGGAGGGCAACCGGCTCTACCTGCCGGTCCAGCGCCTCGACCTCATCTCGAAGTACCTCGGCGGAGACGCTGGCGCCGCGCGGCTCGACCGCCTCGGTGGCGCGTCCTGGCAGCGCGTAAAGGAGTCCGTCCGCGCCGCGCTGCGCGAGATGGCCGAGGGGCTGCTCCGACTCTACGCGCAACGAGCCGTGGCGGACGGCCACGCGTTCGCACCGGACACGCCCTGGCAGCGTGAGTTCGAGACGGCGTTCAGGTTCGAGGAGACGGCGGATCAGCTCCGAGCGATCGAGGACGCCAAGCGCGACATGGAATCCGATCGCCCGATGGACCGGCTCGTCGCGGGCGACGTGGGGTACGGCAAGACGGAGGTGGCGCTTCGGGCCGCCTTCAAGGCGGTGGCCGACGGTACGCAGGTCGCGGTCCTGGTGCCGACCACGGTGCTGGCCCAGCAGCACTGGGCCACGTTCGCCGACCGATTCGCGCCGTTTCCGGCCCGGGTCGAGCTGCTGTCGCGCTTCCGGGCGCCCAAGGAGCAGCGCGCAGTCGTCGCGGGGTTGCGCCACGGCACCGTGGACGTCGTGATCGGTACGCATCGGCTCCTGTCGAAAGATGTCGCGTTCAAGAACCTGGGTCTTCTGGTCGTCGACGAAGAGCACCGGTTCGGTGTCGCCCACAAGGAGCGGATGAAGCAGCTGCGCGCCTCCGTGGACGTGCTGGCGCTCACGGCCACCCCGATTCCCCGGACCCTGTACATGTCGCTCTCCGGCGTCCGGGACATGTCGGTAATCGAGACCGCGCCGCTCGACCGGCTGCCCGTGGAGACGGTCATCCGCCGCTTCAGCCGGGGCGTCATCAAGGAGGCGCTCGAGCGTGAGCTGGAGCGCGGCGGCCAGGTGTTCTTCGTCCACAACCGCGTCCAGTCGTTGCCCTCGATGGCGAAATTTGTCCAGGAGCTGGTTCCCGACGCGCGCGTCATCATGGGCCACGGCCAGATGAAGGAGCGCGAGCTCGAAGCCACGATGGTGAAGTTCGTCACCGGCCAGGCGGATGTGCTGGTCTCCACGGCCATCGTCGAGTCGGGGCTGGATATCCCCGCGTCCAACACCATCATCGTCAACCGCGCGGATCGCTTCGGGCTCGCCCAGCTCTACCAACTCAGAGGACGGGTCGGGCGCGAGCGCCAGCAGGCCTACGCCTACCTCCTTGTGCCCGCGGACGGTCGGGTGGACGAGCAGGCGCAGCGGCGTCTCCGAGCCCTCCAGGAGCTGACCGAGCTCGGCTCGGGATTCAAGCTCGCCCTGCGGGACCTCGAGATCCGGGGCGCCGGCAACCTCCTGGGCGCCCAGCAGCACGGCCACATCGCCGCCGTGGGCTACGACCTTTATTCGAAGCTCCTCGCGGAAGCTGTGCGAGAATTGGCCGGCCGACCGACCGCCACCACGGTCGAACCGGTGATCAGCGTGACCGTGGAAGGATTCTTACCCGACGACTATGTGCCAGAGGTCAATCAACGGCTCGCCCTCTACAAGCGCCTCGCCGGCGCCGCCGGCGACTCGGAGGTTGCCGACCTCCGCGCGGAGCTGGCCGACCGGTTCGGCCCTTTGCCCGCCGCCGCCGAGCAGCTTCTCGACATCGTGCGCATCCGCGTCGCCGCGCGCACGGTGGGTGTCGAGAAGATCGAGGCGGGCGACGGCAAGGCGCTCGTCACCTTCTCCCCCGCGACCACGCTCGAGCCCGAACGGCTCGTCCGCGCCATCGAGCGGAGCCATGGTCGACTCAAGATGAAACGCGAGTTCACGCTCGAAGCGACGATCGCGCGTGGAGAGTGGCCGCGCGTCCGAGACTCGCTTCTCGGCCTTCTCGACGGTCTGAGTCGCTCGTGAGCCGTCGACTCGCGGTCGCGACGCTCCTGGTGCTGGTCCTCGGCGGCTGCGCAGTGCCCCGATGGATGCCGTTCATCGGCGACGGGCTGGCCAAGGGGCCGGAGCCCCCGAAGCCGGCCACAGCGGCGACCTCAATCGTGCCAATGCGGCTCGCCGCTGCCGGGGGGCCCGCGCCGCCGCCCGACGCGGGCGTGACCGACCGCGTACTGGCCGTCGTCAACAACGATGCGATCACGCTCTCGGAGCTCCAGGAAGCCATTGCGGTCTACCAGTACGAGAATCGTGAGCGGGCGCCGGAGGCGTCGATCGAGCTGGCCCAGCAGTTTCTCACCCGGATGATCGACAGCCGGCTCCAGATCCAGGAGGCCGAGCGCGAAAAAATCCTCATCGAGGACGCGGAGGTCGAAGAGGAGCTGGCGGAGCGGCTCAAGAAGATGAACGTGAAGGGCCGCGACGAGTTCGAGGCCCTGCTCAAGGCGCAGGGACTCTCGATGGAGACGGTCAAGCGGCGGATCAGCGACGAGCTCCGACGAGGCCGGATCGTGGGCCGGAAGGTGAGGCTCCGCGTGTCGGTGATGGAGTCCGAGGTCACGCAGTACCTCGAGGCCAACCGCGCGAAGCTCGAGACGGGGCTGACCTACCATGCGCGGCACATCTTGGTGCTGCCCGAGGCGGGTGTCGCCGACGCGGCCTGGGAGAACGCCCGTATCCGCGCAGAGCTCCTCAGGGCCCAGTTGCTGAACGGTGCCGACTTCGCCGAGCTCGCCCAACAGAACTCGCGGGATGCGAGCGCTCGGGACGGCGGCGATCTTGGAACGCTCAAGCGCGGCGAGCTCGCCCAGGACATCGAAACGCAGATCCTCAGCCTCGCGGTCCGCGAGGTCTCGTTACCCTTTCGTTCCGCGCTCGGGTACCACATCTTCCGGCTCGAGTCCAAAGACAGCCTCGAGGGCGAGGGGTTGACGCGGGTCAAGGCTCAGATCCGCGAGATCCTCTTCCGCGAGAAGTTCGACGCCCGGCTCGACGCCTGGCTCAAGGAGATCAAGCAACGCGCGATCATCGACGTGCGCCTGGATGGGCAGCCGTGAAAAATCGTTGACAATGCGGCCCCGAAATGGCAGGATGATTTGCGGCGTTAGCTTTCCAACCCCGCGGTAAACCTAGGCAAACGGCTAACCGACTCACTTGCTTGCGGCGCCAGCCGCCCGGAGCCCTTTGATGAGTGCCCGCCGAGAAAGAGGTCAAGGAAGCCCGGCCCAGAACTCCGAAGTAAACGGGATGAACCTTTCCGAGTTGAAGGAAAAGGCCATCTCGGACCTGAACGTGATCGCCCGCGATCTGAACGTCCAGAACATGGGCGGGCTGCGCAAGCAGGAACTGATCTTCAAAATCCTACAATCGCAGGCGGAGAAGGACGGTCTGATCTTCGCCGAGGGCGTTCTCGAGGTCCTCCCGGACGGCTTCGGCTTCCTGCGGGCGCCGGATTACAACTACCTGCCGGGTCCGGACGATATCTACGTTTCCCCGTCTCAGATACGACGGTTCGACCTCCGGACGGGTGATACCATCTCCGGCCAGGTCCGGCCGCCAAAGGATACGGAGCGGTACTTCGCGCTGCTCAAGGTCGAGGCGATCAATTTCGAGACGCCGGAGCAGGCGCGCGAGAAGATCTTCTTCGACAACCTCACGCCGCTGTATCCGATGGAGCGGCTCCGTCTCGAGCACGACACCGAGAATCTGACGACCCGGGTCATGGATCTCCTGTGCCCGATCGGCAAGGGCCAGCGGGGCATGATCGTGGCCGCGCCGCGGACGGGCAAGACGATGATGCTGCAGTCCATCGCCCATGCGATCGCCACGAACCATCCGGAGGTCTACCTCATCGTGCTCCTCATCGACGAGCGGCCCGAGGAGGTCACCGACATGCAGCGGTCGGTGAAGGGCGAGGTGATCTCGTCCACCTTCGACGAGCCGCCCCAGCGGCACATCCAGGTCGCCGACATGGTGATCGAGAAGGCCAAGCGTCTGGTCGAACACAAGCGCGACGTCGTGATCCTGCTCGACTCGCTCACCCGCTTCGCGCGCGCCCACAACGCCGTCATCCCGTCGTCGGGGAAGGTCCTGTCGGGCGGCCTCGACGCGAACGCGCTCCAGCGGCCGCGCCGCTTCTTCGCAACGGCGCGGAACATCGAGGAGGGCGGCTCGCTCACGATCATGGCGACGGCCATCGTCGATACCGGAAGCCGGATGGACGACGTCATCTTCGAGGAGTTCAAGGGGACCGGCAACATGGAGGTTCATCTCGATCGCCGGCTGATGGACAAGCGGATCTTCCCGACGATCAACATCGAGCAGTCGGGCACGCGGAAGGAAGAGCTGCTCCTCGAGAAGGACGAGCTCCAGAAGATCTGGCTCCTGCGCAAGGCGCTCTCCCAGCTCAACCCCGTGGAGGGCATGGAGCTCCTGCTGGACAAGCTCAAGCTCACGAAGACGAACAAGGAATTCCTGGCCTCGATGCACTCGATGGGGTGATTCGCCGGGCTGGGCGGGGATCCTCGGGTTTTGCGTGTTCTGGTCGGGGCTGGTATCCTTGGAGTCCCTGAGGGGGTGGCGCGAATGAAGGTGGGTATTCATCCGGATTATGTGGATACGACCATCACGTGCGCGTGTGGCGAGGTGGTTCACACTCGCTCCACCAGGTCCAACATCCACGTGGAGGTCTGCTCGAAGTGCCATCCCTTCTACACCGGGAAGCACAAGCTCATGGACACCGCGGGTCGTGTCGAGCGCTTCCAGCGGAAGTACGGGCGCCAGACCGCGTCCGCATAGCACGCGCTCCGAAGCCGGCCGGGTTGGACTCGGGCCGGCTTTTTATTTGCCCCCCGTGTCGCGCCCGCGAAACGGCGCGCTGAGCCGCGATGCTGTTTGACAAGCTCCGGCAGATCGAAGAGCGGTCCAACGCGATCGCCCGGGCCCTGTCCAATCCCGCCACCTTCGGCCAGCCCGCCGAGTACGCCCGGCTCCGGAAAGAGCACGCCGACACCGTCGACGTCGTCGAGCGCTTCACCGCGTACCGCGAGGTGCTTCGCCGGATCGGCGAAGCCCGCCACATCCTCGCGGAGGGCGGCGACCGCGAGCTCGCCGAGCTCGCGCAAGCGGAGATCGACGACCTCACCACCCGGCAGGCGGCGCTCGAGGAGGAGTTGAAACGGCTCCTGCTGCCGCGCGATCCGAACGACGAGAAGAACGTCTTCGTCGAGATCCGCGCGGGCGCCGGCGGCGATGAGGCCGCCCTCTTCGCCGCGGATCTGAGCCGCATGTACACGAAGTACGCTGAGCGTCAGCGGTGGCGGGTCGAGATGATGGACGCCAGCGCGACCGGCGTCGGCGGGTTCAAGGACGTGATCCTGTTCATCCAGGGGCGCGGCGCGTGGAGTCGTCTGAAGTTCGAGCGTGGCGTGCACCGGGTGCAGCGTGTGCCCGTCACCGAGTCGAGCGGCCGGATCCACACCTCGACCGTCACCGTCGCCGTGCTTCCGGAGGCCGAGGACGTCGACGTCAAGATCGAGGAGAAAGACCTCCGGGTCGACGTGTACCGGTCCTCCGGCCCCGGCGGGCAGGGCGTCAACACGACGGATTCGGCCGTGCGGATCACCCACCTGCCGACTGGGCTCGTCGTGACGTGCCAGGACGAGCGGTCACAGATCAAGAACCGGGCGAAGGCGATGCGCGTTCTCAAGGCCCGGCTGCTGGAGCGGGCGCAGGACGAGCAACAGGCGGCCATCGCGGCAGACCGCCGCAGCCAGGTCGGGACCGGCGAGCGCAGCGAGCGGATCCGCACCTATAATTTCCCGCAGGCGCGTGTCACCGATCACCGAATCGGTCTCACACTCCATCGGCTGCCGGCCGTGCTGGATGGTGACCTCGACGAGCTGATCGACGCTCTCGTGGCGGCCGAGGAGGCCGATCGGCTCCAGCGGGTAGAGCAGTGACGCGTCCCGTCACGACGTTCCGAGACCAGCTAGCCGCCGCCACGACCGCGCTCGAGGCGGCCGGCGTCGCCAGCCCGCGGGTCGACGCCGAGTGGCTGCTCGCCGGGCTCCTCGGCGTCGGGCGGGTCGCCGTTCGGCTGGATCCGGCCGGCGCCGTCCCCGAGCTGCTCGCAGAGCGCTATGGCGACGCCGTGCGCCGGCGTGCGCGCCGTGAACCGCTCCAGCGAATCCTCGGCTGGGAGGAGTTTCGCGGCTTGCGCGTTCGCCTCACCGACGCGGTGCTCGTGCCCAGGCCGGAGACCGAGGCGCTCGTGGAATGGGTGCTGGCGCTCCTGCCGGCGCGCGGCGGCCGGCGGCTGCGGGCCGTCGATCTCGGGACCGGGTCGGGGTGCGTCGCCTGCGCGCTGGCCGCCGAGCGGCCGGATCTCGACGTGGTCGCCATCGACGTGTCGCCGGCGGCTGCGGCCGTCGCTCGGGAGAATGCGATCGCCCTCGGACTTGCGGCGCGCATCAGGGTCGTCGCCGCGGACCTGCTCGACGGGGTCCGCGATCTGGGCGCCGACCTCATCGTGAGCAACCCTCCGTACCTGCCGACCGCGCTCGTGCCCGAGCTCCCGCCGGAGGTGCGGACCCACGAGCCGGTCGTCGCGCTGGACGGTGGCGCCGACGGTCTCACGCTGATCAGGAGGATCGCCGCGATCGCCCGCCGCGCCCTGCGTGCGTCCGGTGTGCTCGTCGTCGAGACGGCGGGCGGCGCCCAGGCGACCGCCGCCGCCGCGCTCCTCCGGACGGCAGACTTCGCGCAGGTGGCCGTCCGCGCCGACCTCGCTGGCGTCGACCGGTTCGTCGCGGGGAGGGCCTGATGCCCGCGCGGCTCGAGATCGACGGTGGAGTGCCGCTCCGCGGCTCGGTGCGGGTGAGCGCAGCCAAGAACGCGGCGTTGCCCGCGCTGGCGGCGTCGCTGCTGACCGCGGAGCCGGTCCGTCTGACCAACGTTCCGGACCTCGTCGACGTGCGCACGATGGTGCGGCTCGTCGAGACGCTCGGCGCGACGATCCGGCGCGAGCGCGGCGAGCTCGCGGCGCAGGTGGCGCGCGTCACCAATGACGTCGCGCCGTACGACCTCGTCTCGACCATGCGCGCGTCCGTGCTCGTCCTGGGCCCACTCGTGGCGCGCCACGGCTCGGCCCGCGTCGCGCTGCCGGGCGGCTGCGCCATCGGCGTGCGACCGATCGACCAGCACCTGAAGGGTCTCGCCCGCCTGGGCGCCGAGATCGCGATCGAGAACGGGTACGTGGTGGCGCGGGCGAGTCGGCTGAAGGCGGCACGGATCGCCACCGATCTCGTCACCGTCACGGGAACCGAGAACCTCATGATGGCCGCGGCGCTCGCTGAGGGGACGACGGTGATCGAGAACGCCGCGCGCGAGCCCGAGGTCGTCGACCTCGCGACCCTGCTCACGGCAATGGGGGCGCGAATCCGCGGCGCGGGCACCCCCCGGGTGGAGATCGAGGGCGTCTCCGAGCTGGCGGGCACCTCGCACCGGATCATTCCGGACCGGATCGAGGCGGGTACGCTGATCGTGGCGGGCGCGATCACGGGCGGGGACGTCACGGTCACCGATCTCGTGCCCGATCACCTCTCGGCGCTCATGGTCAAGCTCGACGAGTGCGGCGTCGCCCTCGAGGTCGGTCCGACGTCGGTCCGCGTGACGGGCCCCGGGCGGCCCCGGGCGGCGGACGTCACCACGAGCCCGTTCCCCGGCTTTCCCACGGACATGCAGGCGCAGGTGATGACGCTGCTCGGGCTCGCGGACGGTCAGTCGCGAATCACCGAGACGATCTTCGAGAATCGGTTCATGCACGTCGCCGAGCTTGCCCGGATGGGCGCGCGGATCGAGACCGACGGCGCAATCGCAGTCATCCGGGGCGTGTCGCGCTACCAGGGCGCGCCGGTGATGGCGTCGGATCTGCGCGCCTCGGCCGCGCTGGTGCTGGCGGGCCTTGCCGCTCATGGCCGCACCACGGTCTCACGCGTCTATCACCTCGATCGAGGCTACGAGCGGCTCGAGACCAAGCTGACGGCGCTGGGCGCCCGCATCGAGCGGCGCGCGTGAAGGAACGACTCACGATCGCGCTGCCGAAGGGACGCCTGCTCGACGGCGCGCTCGAGCTCCTGCACGCGCTCGGCGTCGAGGGGATCGACCAGGACTCGCGGCGGCTGATCTTCATCGACGCCCGGCGCGGGCTACGCCTGCTGTTCCTCAAACCAGTCGACATCCCGGCGTACGTCCTGTACGGCGCGGCCGACCTGGGGATCGTCGGCAAGGATATTCTGCTCGAGCAGGAACCGGACGTGTACGAGCCGCTCGATCTCGGGTTCGGATTCTGCCGGCTCGTCGTCGCGGAGCCGCGCGAGCTCTGGGAGCGCGACGATCCGGCGAAGTGGTCCTGGGTGCGCGTCGCCACGAAGTATCCCCGGCTGGCCGAGCAGTACTTCACCGACCGGGGCATCCAGGTGGAGATCGTGCGCCTCGACGGCTCGATCGAGTTGGCGCCGCTCGTCGGGCTCGCGGAGCGCATCGTCGATCTGGTCCAGTCGGGCGAGACCTTGAGGGCCAACGGGCTGGTCGAGGTGGCCGAGATTACCCGATCCACCGCCCGCCTCATCGTGAACCGCGCCTCGATGAAGACGGAGCACGCGGCGGTCAGCGAGCTCATCGACGAGTTGAAGGCCGCGCTCCGGAGCGCGCCTGTCCGGCACCCGGCCGGAGCGCGGGTGCAGCCGGTGCCGCGGATCCCGCGCTCATGATCCGCACGCTCGATGCGCGGCGCGGAATCGATGCCGTCGTGACGGCGCTCGAGCGATCGCCCGAGGCGGTGGCGCCCGAGATCCACCGGACGGTCGACGAGATCCTCGGTGCAGTGCGGTCCGGGGGTGACGCGGCGCTCTGCGAGTATACGGCCCGTCTCGATGGCTGGAGCCCCGCCGCCACGGGGGAGCTTGCGCTGACCGCCGCGGACTTCGAGACCGCCGAGCGCGCCCTCGCTCCCGACGTGCGAGCCGCCCTCGCGTATGCCGCCGACCGCATCGAGCGCTACCACGCGGCCGCGATGCCCAAGTCGTGGCGCATGACCGACGAGCACGGATCCGTCCTGGGCCAGGAGATCCGCCCGCTCGACCGTGTGGGTGTCTACGTTCCGGGCGGGCGGGCGGCATACCCCTCGACGGTGCTGATGACCGTCGTCCCGGCGCGCGTCGCGGGCGTGCGGGAGATCGTGCTCGTCACGCCCGCGGGACCCGGCGGCCGGGTCGAGCCGGTGGTGCTCGGCGCCGCGCGCATCGCCGGGGTCACCGAGGGCTACCGGATCGGCGGGGCGCAGGCGGTCGCCGCGCTCGCATACGGCACGGCGCTGATCCACCGGGTCGACAAGATCGTCGGGCCGGGCAACGTCTACGTCGCGCTCGCCAAGGCGCGCGTGTTCGGTGAGGTGGGAATTGACATGGTCGCCGGGCCCAGCGAGGTCGTCGTCGTCGCGGACGCGACCGCGGACCCGGAGTGGATCGCCGCGGACATGCTCGCCCAGGCCGAGCACGATCCGATGGCCCGTGCGCTCCTCATCACGGACGCCGCCGAGCTGATCCCGCGCGTGGCCGCGGCACTGGAGCGCCAGCTGGCGGCGCTGCCGCGCCGCGCGATCGCCGAGCCGGCGCTCCGGGCGAACGGCGCGCTGATCAGGGTGGGCAGTCTCGACGAAGCGGTCACGCTCGCCAATCGGCTGGCGCCCGAGCACCTGGAGCTGCTGGTCGCCACGCCGGCGGCGCTGCTGGCGCGGGTGAGGCACGCCGGCGCGGTGTTCATGGGCGGGCACACGCCCGAGGTCGTGGGTGACTACGTCGCGGGCCCCAACCACGTGCTGCCGACGGCGGGAACGGCGCGATTCGCCTCACCGCTCTCCACGGAAGATTTCGTGAAGCGCTCGAGCGTCATCGAATACTCGCGGAGTGGGCTGCGCGCCGCCGCCCCGCATCTGAAAACGCTGACGCGCATCGAGGGCCTCGCCGGGCACGGGAGCGCGGCCGCCTTGCGACTGGACAGGGACGGAGGGAGGGGCGCATGAGTTCCGAGACGACGACCCGGCAGGCGCGCGTCGAGCGCAAGACCAAGGAGACGGAGATCACGCTCCACCTCAACCTCGACGGCACCGGCGCCTCGAAGGTGCAGACGCCGATACCGTTCTTCAGCCATATGCTGGAGGCGTGGTCGAAGCACGGGCTGATGGACCTCGCGGTCGACGCCCAGGGCGACGTCGAGGTCGACCAGCACCACACCGTGGAGGACGTGGGCATCGTCCTCGGCCAGGCGCTCCGGCAGGCGCTCGGCGACAAGAAGGGCATCGTGCGCTATGGAACGGCGTACATCCCGATGGACGAGGCGCTGGTGTCGTCGTCGGTCGACCTGTCGGGCCGGCCCTTTCTCGTCTTCGGCGTGCCGGTCGCGCGCGCCCGGGTGTCGAACTTCGATCTCGACCTGCTCCAGGAGTTCTTTCGCGCGTTTGCGTTCAACGCCGAGCTGACGCTGCACGTGACCATGCACTATGGCCACAACCTCCACCACATCACCGAGGCCGTGTTCAAGGCCGTCGGACGGGCGCTGGCGGAGGCGACGCGCGTCAATCCAAGGATCGCCGGCGTGCTTCCCTCGACGAAGGGTACGCTGTGATTGTGGTCGTGCGAGCCGCAGCCGTCAGGCGAGGTGAGTCTGTGATCGAAATCGTGCGAGCCGCAGCCGAAGGCGAGGCGAGCCTGTGATCGCCGTCGTCGACTACGGGCGCGGAAACCTCGGGTCCGTCGAGAAGGCGTTTCGTCGCGTCGGCAGCCCGGCGGTGATCACCCAGGATCCACACGCCGTCGACGACGCGGAAGCGGTGGTGCTGCCGGGGGACGGCGCGTTTCACGACGCGATGTCGAACCTCGACCGCCTGGGCCTGCTGCCTGCCCTCGGCCGGGCGCTCGACGGCAGCCGGCCGTTTCTGGGGATCTGCCTCGGCTATCAGCTCCTGTTTTCCACCAGTGAGGAATTCGGCGAGGGACGAGGGCTCGACGTCGTCCCCGGTGCCGTGCGCCGTCTGCCGCCCGGACCGAAGATTCCCCACATGGGATGGAACCGTGTGGAGCACGCCGGGGACCTCGGGCTGTTCGACGGCATCCCCTCGGGCGCTCGCTTCTACTTCGTCCACTCGTACTATCCGGTTGTAGCGGGGGCCGTGAGCACGGCTTTGACCGAGGGTGGACTGACAGAGGCGCACGTGGCTCCGGACGCGCGATCTGAGCGTCGCCAGGGGCAAGCGGACGAGGTGCGCGTGGCGTGGTGTGACTACGGCGTACGATTCGCGGCGGCGATCGAGCGCGGCCGGGTCTACGCGACCCAGTTCCATCCCGAGAAGAGCCAGCGGTGGGGCCTCCGTCTCCTCGAGAACTTCGCCGCCGTCGTGAAGGGCGGACGGTGATCGTCATTCCGGCGATCGATCTCCGCGACGGGCGGTGCGTTCGCCTGCACCAGGGCCGGAGCGACCGGGAAACCGTGTTCTCCGACGATCCCGTCGCGGTCGCGCTCCAGTGGAAGAAGCTCGGCGCCGAGCGCCTGCACGTCGTGGACCTCGACGGAGCGTTCGCCGGCGAGCCGCGGCAGAGCGCGCTCGTCACGAAGATCGTCGCCGCTTTGGTGCCGGTGCCGGTCGAGGTGGGGGGCGGGCTGCGCGACCTGCGGGCCGTCGACTCGGCTCTCGAGACCGGCGCCCGGTGGGTGGTGGTGGGGACGCGCGTGGCGCTCGACCGCGCGTTCTTGAGCGACGTCTGCCGACGACACGCAGGACGGATCATCGTCGCCGTGGACGCCCGCGGCCCGCGCGTGGCCGTGAAGGGCTGGACCGAGGTGGTGGACGACACGGCGGCGGAGCTCGGCGCGCGGGCGCGCGACGCGGGCGCGGCGGCGCTGCTTTACACCGACGTGAGCCGTGACGGCACCGAAACGGGGCCCAACGTCGATGACACCGCGGCGCTCGCGCGCCAGGTCGAGATGCCGATCCTCGCCTCGGGAGGCGTTGGGCGGGTCGAGGACCTCAGACGGCTGGCCGCGATCCCCGGCGTCGTCGGCGCGGTCGTCGGCCGCGCCCTTTACACAGGCGCCATCGACCTCCGCCGCCTGCTCGGGGACCCGTCTATCTCGGGCCACCCTCCGACCAATCCGGGCTCAAGGCCTCCGTTACAATAGATGCTGGCCAAACGCATTATCCCCTGCCTCGACGTGAAGGACGGCCGCGTCGTCAAGGGCGTGCGGTTCGTCGACCTGCGCGATGCCGGCGATCCCGTCGAGGCCGCGCTCGCGTACGACGTCCAGGGGGCCGACGAGCTCGTGTTCCTGGACATCACCGCCTCCCACGAGGCGCGCGACACCATGCTCGACGTGGTCCGCCGCACGGCGGAGGGCATCTACATGCCGCTGACGGTCGGCGGTGGGATCCGCTCCGTCGACGACGTGCGCCGGCTGCTCCGGGCGGGGGCCGACAAGGTCTCGTTGAACACGGCGGCTCTCGAGCGCCCCATGGTGATCCGTGAGGCGGTGGAGCGGTTCGGGAGCCAGTGCATCGTCGTCGCGATCGACGCCCGTCGTGAGCCGAGCCGGCCGGACGCACCGGATCGATGGGGCGTCTACACTCACGGCGGCCGGCGCTCGGCTGGCCGCGACGCGATCGCGTGGGCGCGTGAGGCCGTCGAGCTCGGCGCGGGCGAAATCCTCCTGACGAGCATGGATCGCGACGGGACCAAGGACGGCTACGACCTCGAGCTCACGCGCGCGGTTTCGCAGACCGTGTCCGTGCCCGTCATCGCCTCGGGCGGCGCCGGCTCGCTTGAGCATCTCTACGAGGGCCTCGTCGAGGGCTGCGCCGACGCGGCGCTCGCCGCCTCGATCTTCCACTTCGGGACTCACACCATCGCCGAAGCGAAGGCCTATCTGCACGGGCGGGGTGTCGAGGTGCGGGGCGAACCGTGACCCTCGACGAGCTCCGCTTCGACGGCGAGGGCTTGATTCCGGCAGTCGTCCAGGAGGCCGACACCGGCGAGCTGCTCATGGTCGCGTGGATGGACCGCGCTGCTGTCGAGAAGACGCTGTCGAGCGGCGTCACCCATTTCTGGTCGCGCTCGCGTGGCAAGCCCTGGCGCAAGGGGGAGACGTCCGGGCACGTCCAGCACGTCCAGTCGGTCTTCGTCGACTGCGACAGTGACACGCTGCTCGTCCAGGTCCACCAGGAGGGCGTCGCCTGCCACACCGGGCAGCGGACGTGCTTCTTCACGGCGCTCAAGGGGAGCTCGGCCGATACTCGTCCCGCGCCGTCGGGCATGCTCGAGCGGCTCGAGCGTACCATCGAGGAGAGAAAGGTGAGCCGTCCGACGGGGTCATACGTCGCCGGCCTGCTGGCGTCGGGCGAACCGGAAGTGTGCCGGAAGATCGGCGAGGAGGCGACCGAGGTGATCACGGCGGCCCTCGGCGGTCAGGGAGACCGGCGCGTCACGGAAGAGGTGGCCGACCTGTGGTTCCACACCCTCGTGCTCCTCGGCGCGCGTGGGATTCCGCTCCGCGAGGTCCTGAAAGAGCTGGCGCGACGCCACGCGGGACGACCCACGCCGGATCGGTAGCGGCCGCGTGCGCCGGGCGCCAGTGGCGCTCGTGCTTGGAGCCTTCGTGGTGCTCACCGGGTGCGCGGGCCGGCGGATCGAGAACGGCGTGTATCACTCGACCAAGGGCTACCGCGTCACGCTCCCCGGGGCCGACTGGTCCGTGGCCGCGGAGAGCAAGGCCGACCTCGAGTTGCGGCACCACGACGGGCCGGCGGCGATGCTGGCGAACGCGCAGTGTGACGATCACCCGCGGTCCCGAAGCGCCGACCTGCTGTTGGGGCACCTGTTGATCGGGCTGCGTGACCGCGCGACCATCGAACAGGAGGAGATCTCGCTGAACGGGCGACAGGCGGTGCGTCGGGTGCTGGACGGCCGGCTGAACGCCGCCGACGCGCCGACCCGGATCGAGGCATACGTGATAAAGGACGAGCGCTGCGTCTACGATTTCGTCTACGCCGCGCCACCGCCGTCGTTCGACGAGTGGCGCAGCGAGTTTCGCAGGTTCGTCGAGAGCTTCGCGCTGGAGCATGGGGACTGATGGAGGCCTACCTGAGACGAACCGCGGTGTGGTACGGCGGGGTCGGCCTGCTGACGGGCCAGGTCTTCCGCAGCCTGGCGCTCCCGCCGAAGTACTTCCGCCTCGTGGTCCAGGAGATCGAGGTGATGGGCGTGCAGTCGCTCGGCGTGGCGCTCACGGCCGCGATCTTCACCGGCATGGTGTTCACGATCCAGAGCGCGGTCAACATGGCCCGCTTCGGCGCGGAGAGCTACGTCGGGCCGCTCGCCGCCCTGGCGATCCTGCGCGAGCTCGGGCCTGTCCTGACCGCGATCCTCGTCGGTGGGAAGGTGGCGTCGGGCATCACGGCCGAGCTCGGCTCGATGAAGGTGACCGAGCAAATCGACGCGCTCCGGACGCTCGGCGTGAACTACATCAAGCGGCTGGTGGTGCCGCGGGTCCTGGCCGCCCTCGTGGTGTTCCCGCTGCTGACAGTGCTGGCGGACGCGGTCGGCGTCCTCGGGGGCATGGCGATCATGTTCCTCGAGCGCGGCGCGGATGTGTACGCCTACTGGAACGTCACCACGTACTGGGTCGTGCCGAAGGACTTCCTGACGGGCATCGGCAAGTCCGTGTTCTTCGGCGTCATCGTGACGCTCATCGGCTGCTACAACGGCCTCAGCACTCAGGGCGGGACCGAGGGGCTCGGTCGGGCGACGACGGCCACCGTCGTTCACGTGACCATGGGGGTCATCGTGTCCGACTTCTTTCTCACCAAGCTGTTCCTGACGCTCTTCTATTGAAGGGGGCCATGCCGGAGCCCGTCGTCGAGGCCGTCGACCTGAGGAAGCGCTTCGATTCGACCGAGATTCTACGCGGCGTGTCGTTCAGCGTCTCCAAGGGCGAGACGCTGGTCGTCATGGGCGGCAGCGGCGCCGGGAAAACGGTGCTCCTCCGGCTCGTGGCGGGCCTGATCCGTCCCGACGGCGGCCGGCTTCGGGTCTTCGGCCGCAACATCGAGCATCTCTCTGAAGAGGAGCTGCTCCCGCTCCGGCGCCGGATGGGATACGTGTTCCAGGGCGCGGCGCTGTTCGATTCACTGTCCGTTCGCGAGAACGTCGCGTATCCTCTCCGCGAACACACGAGTCTCGGAGAGGCGGAGATCGCCGAGCGCGTCGTCCGGAACCTGTCGCTCGTCGGCCTCTCGAGCGAGGTGTTGCCACTCCTGCCGTCCGAGCTGTCGGGCGGTATGCGGAAACGCGTGGGGATTGCGCGGGCGCTCTCGGTCGAGCCGGAGATGCTGCTGTTCGACGAGCCCACGGGCGGGCTCGATCCGACGAACTCCAAGCTCGTCGCCGAGCTGATTCTGCAGCTTCGCGGCGGGGTGTGCGACACGGCCATCGTCGTCACCCACGACGTCGAGCTGGCGAAGACGGTGGCGGACCGCGTGGCCGTGCTCATCGACGGCCGGTTCGGCGCCTTCGGACCTGTCGACGCCGTTCTCGGTGGCAACGACCCCGCGGTCCAGGCGTTTCTAGCCGGCGCGGCACGGTAGCGCGAGCCGCAGGCCGTCGCGGGGCTGGGGCCCCGCCGGCCGAGGTGAGCGAAAAAACGAGGTGAGCGAAAAAAGATGAAGATCTGGGAGGCGCAGGCTGGTGAACAACGAACGACGTGAGATCGCCTTGAAATTCCGCGTCGGCGTCTTCGTCTTGGTGGCGCTTGCGGTGTTCCTCGGCCTGGTGTACGCGCTCGGGGCCCGGGCGCGATTGTTCGAGGCGCGCTACACGATCCACGCCGACTTCACCGAGGTGGGTGGCCTGGTCGAGGGCGCGACCGTCCGGCTGGCCGGCGTGCAGATCGGGCGCGTGACGGGCGTGCACCTCCCCGGCGAGCCGGGCGGCAAGGTGCGGGTCGATCTCACCATCGCCCGGCGCTACTCCGACCGGATCCGCAAGAATTCGATCGCCCGCATCGAGACCCAGGGGTTGCTCGGCGACAAGATCGTGGAGATCACCGTCGGGCATGCCACCGCTCCGCCGGTGGCTCCCGGCGAGGTGCTGGCCGCGCGCGATCCGGCCGATTTCGGGCGGGTGATCGCCGCGGGCGCCGAGACGGCGAAGGATGTGGGGGCGCTCGCCGCCGCGCTGCGCGAGACGGCGGAGAAGGTGAACCAGTCGAAGCTCATCGAGGATGCCGCGACGACGGTCAACAAGCTCGGACGCGTGGTCGATCAAGTGGAACACGGCCGCGGGTGGGCGCACGCGCTCGTGTACGAAGAGCCCCTGGCGTTGCGCCGCCTCAACGAGCTGATCGCGACGACGCAGACGTTGGTCGAGCGGGTCGAGAAGGGGCAGGGCGCCGCCGGGGTCCTCGTCTCGCCCGAGAGCACCGCCTCCGCGAAGCGCTTCGTGGCCGCGATGGATCGGATCAGCGGAATGGTCGAGCAACCGGAGCGGGAGCCGGGACTGCTGCCCGGGCTCCTCTTCGATCCGAAGTACAGGCCGGTCCTCGAGGACCTGCGCATGGTCGCTCACAACCTCCGCGAGGTCTCCGATCGCCTGGCCGGCGGCCGCGGCACGCTCGGCAGCTTGGTGGCCGACTCGGGCGGCGAGGGCGAGCTCAAGCCCACCCTGCAGGACCTCAGAGCCGCCGTCGCCAATCTCAAGGCGATCAGCCAGAAGATCAACGAGGGTGAGGGGACCGTGGGCGCGCTGATCGCCGATCCGGCGATCTACGAGCGTCTCGTCACGATCCTCGACGGCGCCCAGCGGAGCTTCCTGTTGAGATCGATGATCCGCGGCCTCGGCGACAAGGGGGCGAAGTCGAAAGATGGCGACGCGCGACGCTAGCGTCTACCGGTGCCAGGAGTGCGGGTTCACGAGCCCCAAGCCGGGCACGTGTCCCGACTGCCGGCGGGCCGGCGGCAGCTGGGTCCAGCTCGTCGAGGAACGGTCGAGCCCGTCGCGCTCGACGCGGCGGGTCGCCGTGGCATCCGCACGCCCCCGCGCGCTCAAGGACATCTCGATGGAGCGCGACGACCGCGTCCGCACCGAGATCGGCGAGCTGGACCGCGTGCTCGGCGGTGGCGTGGTGCGTGGCTCGCTGGTGCTGATCGGCGGTGATCCGGGCGTGGGCAAGTCGACGCTGTTGCTGCAGGCGGCGCAGGCACTCGCGCGGGTGACCCCGCCGGTGCTCTACGTCACCGCCGAGGAGTCGGCGGCCCAGGTGAAGATGCGCGCCGACCGGCTCGGCATCGCGACCGACGGGCTGCTCCTGTGGCCCGAGACCGATCTGTCGGTCGTCCAGGCTCAGCTCGACGACGTGAAGCCGCGGGGGCTCGTCATCGACTCCATCCAGACTGTGTTCCTGCCGGAGCTGGAGTCGGCGCCGGGCAGTGTCACGCAGGTGCGCGAATGCGGGGCCCGCCTCATGACGCTGGCCAAGGGCCTCGGCATCGCCACGTTCCTGGTCGGCCACGTCACGAAGGAGGGGGCGCTCGCGGGGCCCCGTGTCCTCGAGCACCTCGTCGACACCGTGCTGTACTTCGAAGGGGAGCGTCACCACGCCTACCGCGTCCTCCGCGCGGTGAAGAATCGGTTCGGCTCGACGAACGAGATCGGCGTCTTCGAGATGGCGGAGAGGGGGCTGGTCGAGGTGAAGAACCCCTCCGGCTTCTTCCTCGCCGAGCGTCCCGTCGAGGCGCCCGGCTCGGTCGTCGTCTCGAGTCTCGAGGGCACGCGGCCGGTGCTGCTGGAGCTGCAAGCCCTCGTCGCGCATGCCGCCATCGGGACCCCGCGCCGGACGGTGCTCGGCGCCGACTACAATCGAGTGTGCCTGTTGCTGGCAGTTCTCGAGAAGCGCGCGGGCGTTCCGCTCGGGAGCCAGGACGTGTTCGTCAATGTCGCGGGCGGCGGCCGAGTGACAGAGCCCGCCGTGGATCTGGGAATCGTCGTCGCCGCGGCGTCGAGCTACATGGATCGAGCGGTGCCGGGCGACGTGCTCGTAGTCGGCGAGGTGGGACTCACCGGAGAAGTCCGTGCCGTCGCGGGGCTTGAGCTGCGTTTGCGCGAGGCGGCCGCCCTGGGCTTCCGCCGGGCGATCGTGCCTCGGAGCAATGTCCTCGAGCCGGCGAAGGTGTCGCTCGACGTCCACGGCGTGGCCACGGTCGGCGACGCCCTGGCGGCGCTGCTCGGCTGACGGCACGAGCGTGAAGCCGATGCCAGGCAGACCCATCGGGCGGGTGGCGGTGGTCATCCCCGCGGGCGGCGTGGGAGCGCGCTTCGGACGTCGCACCCCGAAGCAATTCATCAAGATTGAGCGCGTACCCATCGTGACGATGACGGTCAGCCACTTCACTCGCCATCCGGGCGTGACCGCGATCGTCGTCGCTGCGCCGGAGTCTCACATCGAACGGACCCGACGCGCGCTGTCCCCGATTGCCCGCCGCGCACCGCTCGCCGTCGTGCCCGGCGGCCGGACGCGCCAGGACTCGGTGTGGCTCGCGATGCAGGCCCTGCCCGACGACGCCGAGGTCATCGTCGTCCACGACGCCGTCCGGCCGTTGATCACGAGGCGACTGATCGACGCCGTTGTGCGCGCCGCCGCGGAGTCCGGCGCCGCGATCTGCGCCTTGCCGATTGCCGAGACCGTCAAGCGCGTGCGGGACGACGTCGTGGAAGCGACCCTCGACCGCTCGGAGCTCTGGGCGGTTCAGACGCCGCAGGCGTTCCGAGCCGACCTCCTCCGCGAGGCGCACGAGAAAGCGCGCCGGGACAGCGTCGTCGGGACTGACGACGCCATGCTGGTCGAGCGGCTCGGCCATCCCGTCCGCGTCGTGCGCGGGCTCGCCGAGAACGTGAAGATCACCACGCCAGAAGACCTGCGCCGAGCGCGCCGAGCGTGGGCACGGTGACGCGCGTCGGCTTCGGGTTCGATCTCCACCCGCTCGCCGCGGGCCGGCCGCTCGTGCTCGGCGGTGTCACCGTCGAATCCGATCGCGGACTCGCCGGCCACTCCGACGCCGACGTGCTGTCGCACGCGGTGGCTGAGGCGCTGCTCGGAGCGCTGGCGCTGGGCGACCTGGGCCGGCATTTCCCCGACACCGACGCACGCTACCGCGGCATCTCGAGCCTCACGCTGCTCCGGAACGTCGTCGAGCTGGTGACCGCGCGCGGGGGCCGCCTCGTCAACGTGGACGCGACCGTGCTGGCCCAGGCCCCCCGCCTCGCGCCGCTGCTGCCGGAGATGGCCAAGCGTCTGGCCGATGTGCTGGGACTCGACGTCGACCGGGTGAGCGTCAAGGCCAAGAGTCCCGAGGGGCTCGGCCTGCTCGGCCGGCAAGAAGGGATGGCGGCGATGGCGGTAGTGAGCGTGGAGGTGACGGCATGATCCGGATTTCCAACACGATGACGAGAACGAAGGAGGAATTTGTTCCTCTCATGTCGAGCGAAGTCCGCATGTACGTGTGCGGGGTGACCCCGTACGATTACTCGCACATCGGGCACGCGCGGAGCGCCATGGTCTTCGACGTGATCCGCCGCTACCTCGCCTTTAAGGGCTATCGGGTCACATTCGTCAAGAACTACACCGACGTCGACGACCGGATCATCAGACGCGCCAACGAGGCGGGCGTGACCCCGCGGGAGTTCGCCGAGCGCTATATCGCCACGGAACGCGAGGACATGGCCTCTCTCGGGGTCCTGGCGCCCGACGTGGACCCGAAGGCGACGGAGCATGTGCCCGAGATGATCGAGCTCATCGAGCGGCTGGTCGCTACCGGTCATGCCTACCCGGTCGACGGCGACGTCTACTTCGAGATCCGCAGCTTTCCCCCCTACGGGCGGCTCTCCGGGAAGAACCTCGACGAGCTGCTGGCCGGTGCCCGCGTCGAGGTGGACGAGCGGAAGCGCGACCCGCGCGATTTCGCCCTCTGGAAGAGCTCGAAGCCGGGCGAGCCCGTGTGGGAGAGCCCGTGGGGGCAGGGCCGGCCGGGGTGGCACATCGAGTGCTCCGCGATGGCCATGAAGTACCTGGGGGCGTCCTTCGACCTTCACGGCGGCGGCGAGGACCTCATCTTCCCTCATCACGAGTGCGAGATCGCCCAGACCGAAGCCTGCACGGGCAAGCCGTTGGCCCGCTACTGGGTGCACAACGGTATGGTCAATATGGGCAAGGAGAAGATGTCGAAGTCGCTCGGCAACACGCTGAACATCCGGGAGATCGTCAAGCGCCACGACCCCGATGCGCTCCGGCTCTGGATGCTCGGGACCCACTATCGCAACATGATCGAGTGGTCCGAGGAGCGCGTCGAGGAGAGCGCCCGGGCGCTCGACCGCCTCGCGCGCCTGCTCCACGACGCGGCCACCGTGCGCGACGCCGGCGGCGTCGCCTCGCTGCCTCCGGCCCTTGCCGAGTTCCGCGCACGCTTCGAGAAGGCCATGGACGACGATTTCAACACGCCGCAGGCGCTCGGCGTGCTCTTCGATTTCGGGCGGGCGCTGGCCGAGGCGCGCGACCGGCAGGCGGGGGCGCCCGGCGTATTTGTCGCCGGCGTCGCCGAGCTGGCGCAGCTGGCGCAGGTGCTCGGGCTCTTCGGCCGCGGCGCCCCGGTGGACGGCCCAGGGGCCGCCGTCGAGCGTCTCGTCACCGCGCGCGGCGAGGCGCGAGCGCGCCGCGACTTCAAACGCGCGGACGAGTTGCGCGACCAGATCGCGCAACTGGGCTGGCTCGTGGAGGACACGCCCGCGGGATCGCGGCTCACCCGGCTCGCGCCGAAGGGGCGGTGATGGCGGAGGGCCGCGTCTACGGCCGCAACCCCGTGCTCGAGCTGCTGCGCGCGCACGGGCGGCGCACCGACGAGATCGCCGTCCTCGCCGGCGCGCGGGGGCCGCTGGCGGAGGTCGTCGCCCTCGCGCGCCGTGCCGGCGTCAAGGTCTCCTATCGCACCCGCGACCAGCTCACCGCGATGGCCGGGTCCGACCGCCACCAGGGCGTCGTCGCCCGCGTGGCATCGGCGGAGTACGTTGATCTGGCCACCCTCCTCGCGATTCCCACAGAGCGCGGCGAGGCGCCCTTTTTTGTGGCAGTCGACCAGGTCCAGGATCCAAGGAACTTCGGCGCGCTCCTGAGGTCAGCGGAGGCCTTCGGAGCGCACGGCGTGATCGTACCGAAGCACCACCAGGTGGGCCTCACTGAGACGGCGGTTCGAACGGCCATGGGCGCGGTCGAGTATCTGGCCGTCGCCCGGGAGACGAACCTCGTCTACGCTCTGGAAATCATTAAGAAGTCCGGCATTTGGGTCTTCGGTGGCACCATGGGTGCTGGTGTCACGGTGTGGGCGGCGGACCTGACAGGGCCGATCTGTCTGGTCCTGGGAAGCGAGGGCGAAGGGCTCAGGCCCAATGTCGCTCGAGCCTGCGACGTGCTGCTCACGATCCCGATGGCGGGTCGGGTGGGCTCACTGAACGTCGCGGCCGCCGCGGCCGTGCTCTGCTACGAAGTGGCGCGCCAACGGAGCACCGGAAGCAAAGAGCTTGACTTATCGAAAAGTCAAGCCTAATGTGGGCTTTTGTCTGTGCTGGCGTAGCTCAGGGGCAGAGCAACTGCCTTGTAAGCAGTGGGTCGGGGGTTCAAATCCTCCCGCCAGCGCCAGCCTTTTCGAGGGGTTCGCAAGTGCGTGCCGGCAGATTCGGGGAGGTACCCAAGTGGCCAAAGGGGGCAGACTGTAAATCTGCTGGCGTACGCCTTCGGGGGTTCAAATCCTCCCCTCCCCACCATTGTAGCGGGTGCCATGAGGCCGGCTTCTACCGCGGGTGGGCTGAGAGAGGCACGAGTGGCCCCGCAATCGGGCGGGAATAGCTCAGTGGTAGAGCGCCAGCCTTCCAAGCTGGGGGTCGCGGGTTCGAATCCCGTTTCCCGCTCCAAGTCTCGCGCATGCGCCCATGTAGCTCAGTCGGCAGAGCGCGTCCTTGGTAAGGACGAGGTCTCCGGTTCAATCCCGGACATGGGCTCCAGTTTGATTGCCAGCATCGCTACCGCCAACGGGAGGACGTGAGGATGGCGAAGGCGAAGTACGAGCGGACGAAGCCGCACGTGAACGTGGGGACGATCGGGCACATTGATCATGGCAAGACGACGTTGACGGCGGCGATCACGAAGGTGTTGCACACGAAGAACAAGCAGATTGCGGTGCGGG
>WNFU01003145.1_pt1 | contig 30890 bp, 31 predicted proteins | sample 5400121 | NCBI WGS metagenome assembly WNFU01 (sample SAMN13153360, study PRJNA577476) | soil metagenome | isolation source: 100 cm soil or saprolite under grassland replicate 1 | place: USA:California | collected 2016-06-15
TAACCCTCTCCGCCTCCTCGTCCGCGAGGTGATTGTCGTCCCACCCGACCGCCTGATCCGGCAGTCGTCCTCATATCTCGAGACCGACCCGCTCTTCCTGGCGCCGATTCTCAAGCGGGCGCGGAACGGCCGCTACTCACTCGTCATCGCCCACAGCCACTCGTTCTCCCACGGCACGGTCGGCTTCTCGTCGATCGACGACGGAGGCGAGGCCGACTTGATCCCGAAGGTGCAGGCCCGCGCGCCGGAACTGCCGCACGCCGCACTGGTCATCGCGCACGGTGCCGCGGCCGCGCGCGTGTACCTGCCCGACCGGCCGAACCCGGTCGCGGCGACCGTCCGCGTGGTCGGGATGCCGATCGTCGACATCGGCCCGGGAGGGCACATCACGTCAAGCGGCGACAGCGAGCAGCGGTTCGACCGCCAAGTGCTCGTCTGGGGCGAGGATGTCCAGCGCCGACTCCGTTAGCTCCGCGTCGGCGTCGTCGGCAACGGCGGCACAGGCAGCCACGCCTCGCAGCAACTGCTCCACATCGGCATCGGCTCGACCTACGTCGTCGACAGCGACCTGCTCGACGAGACGAGCCTGAACCGCGTCGTCGGCGGGACAGCCGCCGACGTCGACAATGAGACGCCGAAGGTCGAGATCGCCCGCCGCACCGCGGCCGCACTGGGCCGTGAGAAGCACGTCGAGGTTGCCGCGCGATCGGCGCTCGAGCAGGAAATCGCCCTCGAGCTCGCCCGCTGCGACATCGTCTTCGGTTGCACCGACAACCTCGCCTCGCGCCGACTCCTGAACCGCCTCGCTGTCCAGTACTACGTCCCGCTGATCGACGTCGGGATGGACCTCGAGCGCGCGGGCGACGGGACGCTGCGCGCCGCGGCAGGTCGCGTCACTCTTGTCCTACCCGATGGCCCGTGCCTGCACCGCGCCGGCGTACTCGTGGGTGACGAGGTGCCGGCGGGGTACGTGAGCGACGACCCGCGGCCGGCAGTCATTGCCTTCAACGGCGTCGTCTCGAGCCTCGCCGTCGCGACACTGCTCGCGCTCGTCGGCGCGTTCCCGCTTCAGGCGGCGCGGCAGGTCTTCTACCGGCCGCTCGAGGCGCGGCTGCAGCATGACGCCGTCACGGGGCTGTGCCTCGACTGCGCCGAAATCCGCGGCGTCGGTGCGAGTAGGCCGCTGCCGTGGGATTACGAGGCCGCGCAGGCGGTAGGTGACGCGGCATGACTCGTCGATGAACGAGAGAGCGCTGAGCTTTCCGGACCGGTGCGACCAGCACGCGGGCGGCAAGCCGGCGGCGGAACTCGAGGCGAAGCCTGCTTCACGCGACCAGAACGTGATCTACGAGGTGGGGCCGGGGTAGAAAATCGGGTAGAAAGTCGTCCGCGGCATCGTCAGCCGGCGAAAAAAAAGGCCCTGCTGTGCAGGGCCTTTCTCAGTAGCGGGGGCAGGATTTGAACCTGCGACCTCCGGGTTATGAGCCCGGCGAGCTACCTGACTGCTCCACCCCGCGTCGCGGGGCGAAGTATAGCTCGCAAGACCCCATTCCGGCTTAGCTCGCAGCGAGCCCTGCAGCCGTGAGCGGCAGGCCGTTCGCAGACCCGACAGGGGCAAGCGTCCCGCCGGATCCGACCTCCCAGCCGAACACCTGACCCGAGTCTGCGTGGAGCGCGTAGAGGAAGCGCCCGTCCGAGCTCAGCGCCTCGTCACGGATCCCCGGCTGGCCGTCGATGGTCGTCGCGGCGATGGCCTCCCGCAGCACGATGCTGCCGTCTTCCGCGATCTCGTACGTCGAGATCGTGCCGTCGCCGAAGTTCGTGACGAAGGCAGTCCGCCCGTCCTTGCTGATCACGGCCCAGCAGACCTCGCTGCGCGTGTTCCCGACCGCTTCGCTCGCGGGCACGAGCTGTGCCGGTGCATCGAGCCTGTAGGAAGAGGCCGAGGCCTTGCCGACCTGAGCTCCGGCCGCCTCGGTGACGACGAGCACCCCGTCCGCGGTGACATCGAAGCCGTACGGCGTCGCACCCGACGATGGATGCGTGACCGCGTCCTTCAGGATCCCATCCTCGCCGACCGCGAAGGCGTGGATGCTGTCCGAGGCACGGTCCGTGACAAGCAGCGTCCGGCCGTCCGGGCTGACTGCGACCTGGGCCGGGTCACTCCCGACGCCGATCACCCTTGTGGATCCAGAGACGGGAACGAGCCGCTCACCCGCTTCGAGCGCGAAGCCTGAGACGTTTGGCTCCCGTTCCGTGTTGAGGACGTAGACACGGTCGCCGTGGACCGCGACGCTCCGCGGAACGGAGCCGCCGGACGGTGCGCGGTCGAGCGCAACGAGGCGCTCGCCCTCGGCTGCGAAGACCGTGATGTCGTCGCTGCCGGCATTCGTGACGAACAGCCGGCCGTTGCTTAGCACAATCGAGCTCTGCGAAGGAAGGTGAGGCGCGCCCGAACCCTTGCCGCCGGTGAGATATGCGCCTACACGCTCGAGCCTTCCGCCGCGGCTGCGCTGAAAAACGGCCACCTCGTTGTTCTCGGCGTCGTTCGTCTGGACGTAGACGAAGCCGCCATCCTGCTGCTTCATTTGGAACTCCTTTCGTCTCCCGGTTGTCGCAGCTACCGTCCGCCGAGACGGTCCCGCGTTACAGGAGAGCTAAGAAGACGAGCGTGCGTACGCGGGCTCGCGCACACCGACGCGGAACGGTGCGGTCGCCGCGAAGCCGACCGCCATCACGAGCGCACCTGCGACCGCGTCGAAGATGAAGTGGTTCCCCGTGACGACGATCGTCAGCAGCACGGCAAGCGGATAGATCACACCGGCTGCACGCAGGAAGATGTTCTTCGCGTACAGCTGGACCCCCACGCCGAGGGCGAGCGCCCACCCCGCATGGAGGCTAGGGACCGCGGCGACCGGATTCGAGAACCGCTCGTTATGCGGCCTGCCTATGTTCAGATGAGAGTAGAGATCGATCGTGTCCCTGACGCCCATCTGCGCGAGCCGCGGCGGCGCCGTCGGGTAGCGCCAGTGGATGACGAGCGCGATCGCCGTGGCGAGCAGGAAGCCGTCACGGAAGATCGAGAAGCCGTCGCGGTTCCTCCAGTAGAGCCAGATGAAGAAGGCGCCCGTGACGACGAAGTGGCTCGAGAGGTAGAACCAGTTCATCGCCTTCACCAGCTCCGGGAAGCGCAAGAACGTGTCCTGGATGCCCTTCTCCCACGCAAAATGCGACACCTGCTCCAGGCGAAGAACGTGGTGGGCGTTCGCGATCGCCTGCGGCCAGTCGGTCGGGATGAGCCTGCGCAAGAGGCGATACGCCTCCGCCAGGCCGATCACCAGGCCGATCTGGAGCAGGGGATCGAGTCGGTGAAGGAGACGGCGGCCCCGGTCCACGGAGCGACACTCTAACGATCGGGCTGGCGGTACAGTCGACGCCGTGACACGTGTTGCCGCCGTCGACATCGGGACGAACTCGACTCGCCTCCTCGTCGCGGATATCCACGCCGGCGGCCGGATCGAAGACATCGAGCGTGAAACGCGCGTGACGCGTCTCGGCGAGGGCGTGGACGAGCGCCATCGCCTCCTCCCCGTCCCGGTGGCACGCGTGCGCAACGTCCTCTCCGACTTCCGCCGACAGCTCGAATCGCTCGGCGCCGAGCGCACGCTTGCAATCGCCACGAGCGCGATCCGCGACGCGGACAACGGTGAGGCATTCCTCGGCGAGGTGGAGTGGAGCTACGGCTTCGCGACCCGCCTGCTCTCCGGTCACGAGGAGGCGATGATGATGTTCCGCGGCGTCACCTCGGAGCGAGAGCTCGGCGCCGGGACGGTCATCGTGGATATCGGCGGCGGCTCCACGGAGCTCGTCGCCGGCGGGCCCGACGGCGTCTATTGGCACGACAGCCTCGACATCGGCTCAGTGCGGCTGACGGAGCGCTTCCTCGGCTCGGATCCCCCGACCGCGGCAGAGCTCGAGTCCTGCTCGACCGCGGTGCGCGCGCTCCTCTCGGAACGCGTCCCCGACGAGATCCGGAGCGGCACGCGCTCCGCGGTCGGCGTCGCCGGGACGATCACGAGCATCGCGGCGCTCGCCCTCGGCCTCGAGGAGTACGACCGCGACCGCGTGCACGGATTCGAGCTCAGCGCCGAGGCTCTGGGGGAGCAGCTGAACCGTCTCGCCTCGGTGCCGATCGCCGAGCGCCGACGCCTGCGGCCACTCGACCCCGAGCGCGCGCCCGTGATCGTCGGAGGTGCCGTGATCGCGCGCGAGACGCTCGCATTCTTCGGCGTCGACGCCCTGGAGATCAGCGAGCGTGACATCCTCGACGGCGCCGCGCTTGCAGCCGCCGAGTTGCCGGAAGCAGACGAAGGTGCCGCGCCGCCCGGCGCCTACACCTGCTGCTAAGCCCTGTCTCGGACGGCCGTCTTTGTCGCCGCCGCGAGTCCTAGGGCCTGTCGGTCTCGTCCGGCGCCTCGTCCTCGGCGAGACGCCGTTGCAGCACAGTGCGCGAGAGGATCCCCACGAGCCGTTCACCCTCGACGACCGGCACGCGCTCGAAGTCGTGCTCCTCGAGAGCACGGAAGGCCTCGTCGAGATCCATCGACGCGTCGAGTGTGAACAGCGGCGGTTCGGCGATCTCGCGCACGGGCGTCGTGCGCGGGTCACGTCCGGGCGCGACGACCTTCTGCACCAATGTCTTGCGCGTGATCACCCCGGTCAGCCTCCCGTCCTCGCAGACGAATACGGCGCGGACGGCAGGATCCGACAAGCGTTCGCCGGCCTCCTGAGCGCTCGCCGAGCCGTCGAGAGCCCCAGGCTCGGGCACCATCGCGTCGCGAACCTGCTGACTCATTGGGTCATGGATAGATACCTCGCGCCTTGAGCGCCGCGGCCACTTCGTCGATCCCCGACACGAGTGCCCCGAGCCGGAGCGAGATCCCCTTTTCCTCGGCCAGCCTCCACACCCGGTCGAAGGCGTCGCTGAGCTTGTCTGCGAGCCGGGCGCGGATCTCGTCACGCGTCCAGAAGAGACGGCCGAGATCCTGCACCCATTCGAAGTACGAGACGGTTACACCGCCCGCGTTGGTGAGGACGTCTGGAAGAACGAGGATGCCGCGCTCCGCGAGGATCGCATCCGCCTCGATCGACGTCGGCCCGTTCGCAGCTTCGGCGACGAGCTTCGTATCGATGCGGTGTGCGTTCTCCGACGTGAGCTGATCCTCGAGCGCAGCGAGCACGAGCACGTCACACGGCAGCTCGAGCAACTCGGTGTTCGTGACGTGGTGGACACCGGGGAATTCCTCGAGGCTGCCGCGATCCTTGACCCAGCGGCGCACCGCATCGAGGTCGAGGCCGCGCTCGGAGTAGATCCCGCCGGAGATGTCGGAGACCGCCAGCACGATCGCGCCCCGGGCCACGAGCTCCTGCGCCGCGATCCCACCGACGTTCCCAAACCCCTGGACCACGCAGCGCTGCTCGGCGAGGTTCCAGCCGAGTCGCTCGCACGCTCGCTCGACCACCATCACCACGCCGGCGCCGGTCGCCTCGTGCCTGAAGAGCGAGCCGCCGAGCGACACGGGCTTGCCGGTGACGATCTCGGGCACGGCGTATCCGACCTGCATCGAGTACGTGTCCATCATCCAGGCCATCGTCTGCTCGTTCGTGGCCATGTCGGGCGCGGGGATGTCCTCCTGCGGGCCGATCACCCCCCTCAGCTCGCTCGTGAACCGCCGCGTCAGCCGCTGCAGCTCCGGGAGCGAGAGCGCGCGTGGGTTGCAACGCACTCCACCCTTCGCACCGCCGTAGGGAAGGCGAAGGAGCGCGCACTTCCAGGTCATCCAGACCGCCAGCGCCGCGCACTCGCCGAGCGTGACGTGCGGGTCGTAGCGGATCCCGCCTTTCGTCGGGCCGAGGACGCTCGAGTGCTGCACGCGATACGCCGGAAAGACCTCCACGTGCCCCACGTCGCGACGCACGGGGACAGCAACCATGACGGCGCGCTCCGGGTACCGCAGGCGCTCCGCGATCGACTCGTTGACTTCGGCGTACGGGATTGCCTGCTCGAACTGCGTCAGCGCAGTCCTGAACAGGGGCGTATCCCATTCGAGCTGCGCCTCGGCGGCTGGCAGCTCCTCGAGCTTGGCCACGCTCGGAGTCTAGGCTCGTCGAGTTTCGGCGGTCGGAAGCTCGACAACGAACGTCGAGCCGGCGCCGGGTCGAGAGCGAACGTCGAGGCGGCCGCCCATGCGCTGGATGAGCTCGCGGGAGATGTACAGGCCCAGGCCGGTCCCGCTCGGCGCTCGCGTCAGCTGAGGATCGGCGCGGTAGAACTTCTCGAAGATCCGCTCCTGTTCGGCGAGCGCGATTCCGGGCCCGCGATCGACGACGCGGATCCTGATGAGCCCATCCGTCTGCTCAACGTGCACGGTCACGGGACTGTCTCCGTACTTCGCGGCGTTGTCGACCAGGTTCACGAGCACCTGCTGGAGTCGATCGGCATCGCCCGAGGCGCTGCCAACCCCCGGAGCGACGTCGACCTCGACCGACATGTCGTCGGGAAGCTGCGACCGCAGCGCATCGACACTCGCGCGCGCCAACTCGGCCACGTCGACGGGTTGACGCTCCAGCGCTACGTCCCCGCGGTCCAGTTGCGTCGTCAGCAACACCCGTTCGGTGATCTGGCTGAGCCGCGAAGCCTGCCCCGCAATCATCTCGAGGAGCTGTCGCCGTCGGTGAGAGGGCAGCTCGTCGGCGCGGTGTAAGAGCGTTTCAGCTGCCCCGTAAACCGCGGCCATCGGTGTCCGTAACTCATGCGAGATCGTCGCGATGAAATCCCGCTTCTCGTCCTCCAGCCGGCGTTCGCTCGTCACGTCGCGAAACGTGTAAACCACACCGTCGGTGCTGCGAACGCCGACGAACGAGAGCCAGAGGTCTCGGCCGGGAACGGCGACCGGCAGCGTGACCGAGATTGCCCCGCCGCCACTCTCGGTCACGGGAATCCGAGCTGAGAGGGCATCCCAGTCTGGAAGCACCGAAGTCAGCGGCAAGCCACGGACGTCGTCGGCAACGAGTCCGGTCACGAGCTCCGCCGCACGATTCCAGAGCCGCACGATCCCGTCCCCGTCGAGCAAGAAGATCCCGTCGCCGATCGCTTCGAGGACGTTCGCAGCTTGCTCACGCTCAGCGGCGACCGCCCGCGCGGCCGCTTCCGCGGCCTCGAGCCGGCGGCGTTCCTTCTGCAGCCGTGCGTTTCGAACGGCCGCCGCCATTTGCGCTACGAGCCCGTCGAGCAGCTCGAGCTGCTCCGCCGTGTACTCGCCGCGATCGCTCATCACCTGCACGACGCCGACCACGCCTCCCTCGTGCGTGACCGGCACCATCATCGCGGCGCTCGTCCCCACCGGCCCGGCGTCGGGAAGCTTCTCGACGGTTCCCTCGCGGTCGACGTTGTAGTAGGTCCCTTCCGGCTCGTGGACACGCTCGGCGACGTCGTTGAAGAGGAGCGGACGGGCGCTGACGATCACGCGACTCTGCATCCCGCCGCCTTCCCGGTTCAGGGGCAGCGGCGGCAGCGTCGACGGATCGACGACGTTTCCCTCCACCCACGCGTACTCGCAGCGAATGAGACCGTCGCGTTCGTCGTAGGACGACACGACGAGCCCGTCGTGCTGGACGACGGCCTTGAGAAGTTCGTGGAAGCGCTCGTAGACGAGCTCGGGCTCGAGGCTCTCGCCCAGCTGGCGAGCGGCATCGAGGAGGAGCTCGGCGATCTCCGCCTTGCGCTCGACCTCGCGTTTGTTCACCGTCTGACCGTAGCGCAGCCGGCTGCCGGCGCGAGGTGTAGCTCTAAAGGAGCCCCGTTTGCGGTAGTTCGATCACCACCGTGTGGTACGTCTCGATGAGCGCCAGCACGGCGTCGCGATGATTCTGCCGCCACTCGTCGCTTCCGTAGAAGGAGTCGAGCTGCTCTTCACGCCGAGCGGCCGACGGGAACACGCGCATGAGGTAGTAGACCTCGCCATCGTCGATCGAGGGGCCGTATCCGACGACCTCGATGCCGAAGCGGTGGAGCATCGGCAGAGCGCCCTCGCGGAAGATGCGGTCGAACTCCTCGCCTCCGCCTCGCACGAGTTTGTACGTCCGCAGATCCAGCACGCGCGTGCTGGACCCGGGAGGCCGGCTCACGCCGCCCCGCGGGCGGCACTCGGTCGCGCGACTGGCGCTTCCCTCGGGCCGCCGGCGAGCCAGAGGTGCGTCGCGGCCAACGCCCGCCACGGCCGCCAGCGCTCGACAAGTTCGCCGGGCGGCGCGGCCGCGTAGGGGGCTCGCCGAGCCGGAGGGCGACGTAGTGCGCGGTCCCCGATCCGAGACCGCCGAACTCGGTGATCGAGGAGATCAGCTGGTCCAGGCTGACGCTGTGCCGAAGCCCGCCTCGAGCGCGCCAGCGAGGATCAGACGCACTGCCCGGCAGACCAACTCCGGGGCGGTGCAGCTCATTGACTGCGGCCACCGGTAGGGGCGGCAGCGAAGGCAGGCCCGATAGCCGGCGGCCTCCGCGGCCGCGGCGAGCGGGAAGATGCGCACGTTCTCGGCGCGAGGCTGCGCCGAGCAGCCGGGCCGACAGTAGATACCGGTGGTGACGACCGCCGAAAAGGCTTTCACGAGCCGGGTATACCGCGCGAGCCCACGACCAGCCGGATTCGGACACCTGGTCTCCGCTAGGTGCCGGGGGCGGGACTCGAACCCGCATGCCCCCAAGGGCATCGCTTGCGATGCCCGCTTAGAGGAGACGCGGGCTTCGCCCGCGGCTCCGTCCGGGTTGTGACGCATGACATTCGCGTCCGCTCTCCGAGAGGTGCCGGGGGCGGGACTCGAACCCGCATGCCCCCTAAGGGGGCACCTGATTTTAAGTCAGGCGCGTATCACCAGTTTCGCCACCCCGGCCGGCGAAGGATAGCCACGGTCTGCGCGGCTATTCGCCCGCCGCGAACTTGTACGACGACGGGATCTCCGCCGGTGGCTTCCCGACGTGCGGCTTCAGGACGAGGCCTGCGGGATTTCCGGTCTGGGGCTTGCCGTCCACGTACCACTTGAGCCCGTTGCAATACGCGCCGATGCAGCGCGAGTCGAGGAAGACGCCCCACTCGGCGACGAACTGGCCGAGGGTGAACTCGTCGTTCTTCTTCGGGGACTCGACGTGGATCACCCCGCGGGTGTCATGCGTGTGCAGCTCAGTCAGGTAATTGGCGCCCGGATTGATGCCGATCAAAGCCGGAACCGTGACCGCCTTGCCGTCCACGAAGATATCGACGTGCGCATGGATGTGGGTCGCCACGCCCTCTTGGGACAGAGTTTGCAGACCTAGCGGGAGCAGGCGATCGGCCAGGAACTCGTACTCCGGCGGCCAGGGCGCCTTGGTCTTCCGGATGCCGGGAAGCGCGTTGTAGTTCGTCGCTGTGGTCTTCGTCTTCCCGCCACCGCCCCCATCGTCGCGCAGGAGGACGAAGGCGATCACGCCCGCGGCCACGAGGCCGGCAACGGCGGCGCCGAGGGCGGCGTAGAGCCAGGGTGGCCGGGGCGCGCCCGGAGCCTTGCGGGTATCCCGGCGCTGAGGCGCCTGAACGCGTCTCGGCGGCGGCGGGGTGCGTACCTTCTTCGCCACGGCGCGCGGGATGGTACCGACCGACCGAGCCGTACGGCGGAAGTTCGCAACGTGCGCGCTTTTTCGGCGTGGGCCGCTCTTGACGACCGGGGACGAAGCGGCATATGCTCGTCGAGCCAGAGCCGATGAACCTTCGGGTTCGCCGGTTCTGGCGTTTTTTTATCCCCGCTCGGCCTTTGCGCACGCGCTCAGCGTCGCCGATACTGGTCGCTCAGAGCATGACCCCAACGAGCGGAGGACAGATGGGACTTCTCGACAGGCTCCTCGGCCGAGGTAAGAAGGCGGCCGGTGACCTCGCAGGCGATGCCTCGCTGCAACATGAGGGCGCTGCACAGGAGCGACAGGGGGCCGCGCAGGACAGCGCCGCCCAGCATGAGGAAATGGCTCAGGAACAGCGCGACCAGGCCGCAGAGGCCCGGGCAGAGCGAGAAAACACCTAGCTAGGGGTGGCGAGGGGCGGCGGCAGCGCCGCCCCTCTCCGTCCGCCCCACGCTCTACCGTTTGTCGGTCCATGATCGACCTACTTCTCATCCTCGCCGCAGCAGCCGCGCTCGGAGGCATCGTCGCCTGGGTCTTTCGCCGGGAGTTCGGCACCCTCCGCACGGAATCGAGCAGCCAGCTGGCCGAGCGGAACTCCGAGGTCGACCGCCGGCTCCAGGGCGTGATCGAGACGATGGACCGGCGCCTTTCGGCGCTCGACACCAAGGTCGACCGCCGTCTCGAGAGCGCTTCGCAGACAACCAACAAGATCCACGAGCGGCTCGGCAAGGTCGACGAGGCGACCACGCAGATGCTCGAGCGGGCCAAGGACCTCGCACGGCTCGAGCAGGCCCTGCGGCCGCCGAAGGCGCGAGGCGGCTTCGGAGAGCTCCTGCTCGAGAATCTGCTCCGCGACCGTCTGCCGCCGTCCGCCTACGAGATGCAGTTCACGTTCGACTCCGGGGAGCGGGTCGACGCGGTCGTGCACGTCGATCGCGACATTCCGGTCGACTCCAAGTTCCCGCTCGACAACTACAACCGGCTCGTCGAGTCCGAGACCGACGAGGAGCGCGTGCTCGCGGAGCGCCAGTTCGGCCGCGACGTGAAGCAGCACATCGACGCGATCGCAACCAAGTACGTCCGCCCGGACGAGGGGACGTACGACTTCGCTTTCATGTACATCCCTGTCGAGGCGGTGTACTACGAGCTCGCGTGCGGGAAGACAGGCGCCCTCCTCACGTACGCACATGAGCGGCGCGTCTTTCCCGTCTCGCCGACGACCTTCACGGCGTACCTGCAGGTCATCGCGCTCGGCCTCCGCGGCATGCAGATCGAGGAGCACGCCCACGAGGTGATGGGCTACGTCGCCGACCTACAGCGGGACTTCGACCGGTTCGCCGACGACTTCGACAAGATCGGCACCCACATCGGACACGCGCAGTCCAAGTATCACGAGGCCGGCAAGCGGCTAGACCGCCTGGAGACGAAGCTCGAGCGCGCGATCGAAGAGCAAGAAGAGCTCGAAGGCGAGGCGGTTCTCGAACTACAGGAACTGCCTGGCGTCTCTGCCGACGCGGCCTAGTCGGAGGAATTGGCGAACGGCAGAGGCAAGACGTCGAAGCAGGTTCGAGGTTGAGCCGCTCCGAATCACGGATGCGATCCCTCGCCCGGCGCAACCCAGGCAACGTGAAGCGGCGTACCAATGCCGAGCGAAAGCACAGCTTTCGCTCGGGTTAGTAGCGCAGCAGAGCTCCGATTCCCCCGACCGGCGCAAGATCCTCGTGGTGGCGGATCGCCCAGACAGCACCGCCGTGCGCGAGCGTCTGGTGCACGGCGAGGTCGACTCCACCGTCGACCGGCTCGAGGCGCGTCCCATCAAGCGGGCAGGCGCCCTCGGCAGCCGCAGCCCGGCCGCAGGCGGGACACCGGAAGGCAGGTCGATCGGAGCTTTCCTGGAAGAGCAGCAGGTCGACCCGGCCGTCGGAGGCTGCTTCGAGGGTTTGCTCCCAGCCGGAGGCGGCGCGCCCGTTGCGTCCCGCTTCCTCGCGCCAGCGCTCGATCGCCTCTGCCTCGTGCTTCGCATCCGCCTTGGCAAGGACCGGGATGATCGCGTCGAGGAGCTCGGCAGGCCCCGCATGGGCTTCGGCCTGCGTCCAGCCGACGAGCGCTTCGCGGGCCGCAGCCGGCAACTCGTCCATGAATTCGGATCGCATCTCCTCCGAGCAAACGAGAACGATCTTCGGAGCGTGCAACCGGCGTCGGCTTCGATCTAGCTCCTCCGCCACACCTTTCAGGTGCTCCTGGACGAGCTTCTCGATGTGGCGCTTGTACCGACTTTGTGACCAGCCACCCTGATCGTGTTGTCCCGGTTGCTCGTCGAAGTGCTCCGCAATTTCTTCCAGGCGCCCGGCTCGGAGGCGAAACAGCTGTCCCTGCTCGCGACCGACGACAGCGACGATCGTCCCGTCGGCGTGTGCGACGGCCGGGATCAGCGGGACGAGGTAGAGCTCACGCGCGACGTTGACGCGGTCGGGCACCGGCTCGGGCAGCGACAGCGTCGACCAGAAGTTGTCGAGGCCGGCCGCGAAGACGGCCACGCCCTGCGAGCGGTCGCGCTCGAAGTCGTCGTCGAACCAGCGCTCGATCCGCTCGAGATCTGCCTTCAGCGCTCCACGCTGATCGTGCGTGAGGTCGCTCCGGTCGGTCTTCTCGGCCGAGGTGAGCAGCGCGTTCACGCGGGACTGCGCGTCCGCCGAGGTCGGCACTTCGGACGGGTCGAGGTTTACGTACAGGCTGATCGCGCAGCCGTTCACGGCCCGGAAGCTCGCCAGCTCCCGCAGCAGCGGCCAGGTCACCGTTTCAGCCATCGCCGCCCCTACGTACCATGCGAGCCGCGATTGTATGCATCAGGCCTTCACGATCGGTCTCGGAGTGCACGCACTCGAGGAGCTGGTCGAGAGGCTCCGTAAGGCGCGTCGAGACTCAGTCGAGGTCCGCCGCGCTCCCGCCGGAGTCCGCAGTTCAACTAGCGACCCCCCAAAAGCAGGGTCTGACCCTGGTGGTACCGCGGTGTAACGAGAGTGCACCAAGACGCGCCGGACCCCTCCGGGGATGCGTCCTCGGCCCCGGCCGTCGGGAGCCCCATCGTCTCTACGATAACTCTGAGGGCCGCGACGGGAAGCTCCACCTCGGCGGGCGGCTCGGCCGCCTGGGGCCCTTGTTCGCTGGAAGTCATAGCCGACGCTCATCGTTTAATACAAAGAGAGGAAAACGGGCAAGACACTTGGAGGACCATGACTGAAAGAGACGTCCGCGACATGATCATCATCGGGGGTGGGCCGGCCGGCTACACGGCCGCCCTCTACGCTGCGCGCGCCAACCTGAGCCCGCTCGTGATCGAGGGGTTCAACTGGGGCGGCCAGCTGATGATCACGAGCGACGTGGAGAATTACCCGGGCTATACCGATGGCGTCATGGGCCCGGAGATGATGCAGGACTTCCGCCGCCAGGCCGAGCGGTTCGGCGCCGAGTTCGTCACCGACGACGTGACGAAGGTCGACTTCTCCGAGCGGCCGCTGCGGGTCTGGATGGGCGACGAGGAGCACCGGGCTCAGACGGTGGTCGTCGCCACGGGTGCGACCGCGCGCCAGCTCGGGCTCGAGTCCGAGCAGAAGCTTCAGGGCCGGGGCGTCTCGTACTGCGCCACCTGCGACGCAGCCTTCTTCCCCGACAAGCACGTGGTGGTCGTCGGCGGCGGAGACTCCGCGATGGAGGAGGCGACCTTCCTGACCCGATTCGCTGCGAGGGTCACGATCGTGCACCGGCGCGACGAGTTCCGCGCCTCGCAGATCATGCTCGACCGAGCGCGCGCGAGCGACAAGATCGAATGGATTACGAACGCCGTCGTCGACGAGGTGCTCGGCGAGGATCGGGTCACGGGAGTGCGGCTGCGCGATCTGGTCACCGGCGAGACCTGGGAGATCGAGGCGGACGGAGTCTTCGCAGCGATCGGCCACGATCCGAACACGAGCCTCTTCCTTGACCAGCTCGACCACGATGCCGCCGGATACCTGATTGCGAAGCCGGGCTCGACCGAGACAAACGTCCCCGGTGTCTTCGCCGTGGGTGACGTCCAGGATCACGTCTACCGCCAGGCCGTGACCGCGGCCGGCTCCGGCTGCATGGGCGCGCTCGACGCAGAGCGCTATCTCGCGGCGCTCGAAGGCCACGAACATGCGGCGCTGACCGCTCCGCGCCCCGAGGCCGAGACAGCTGAGGTCTAGCCGACCCCGACAGTAGCCTCGGCCGGGATGGCCGAGTGGATCGACCTCCTCGATCCGGACGAGGATGAACTGCGGGAGCATGCGGGCAGCGTCGAGCCGCGCGTGCTCGATGAATTGCTGCGTCCAGCGGATCCCGACGGTGGTGGAGCGCGGCCGACCCTGCAAGGACACGGCGACTATGTCTTCGGGATCCTGCTCCTGGCCGTGCTCGACGCCGACCGCGATCTGCTCTTCTACCAGGAGGTCGACCTCGTGATCAGGCGGGAGTCGATCCTGACAGTCCGGAAGACGCCACAGGGAGCGAAACCCTTCGCCCTGGCGAAGGTCCAGGAAGTCTGTGATGCCCGGGAACACGTCCCTCCCGGCATGGTTGCGTATCACCTCATCGACGAGATCGCGGAGGGTTACCTCGACCTCCTCGACGACCTCGACGGTGAGATCGACGAGCTCGAGGAGAACATCGACGCCTGGCCAGGCGAGCGCACCCGGAAACGCCTCTCCGAAATCCGCCACGACCTCCTCCGCATTCGGCTGACCCTCGCCCCTACTCGTGACGCCGTACGCGGTGTCATCGATGGCCGCGTCGACATCGATCGCGGCCTGTTCCGCAACGAGATCTTTCCCGAGGAGGTCGAGCGCGCATTCGCCGGCGTGCTCGACAAGCTCCTGCGCGCGACGGAGTCGCTCGAGTTCTCACGGGATCTGCTCGCGGCCGTCCGCGACTACCACACGACCCAGATCGCCAACGATCAGAACGAGGTCGTGAAGCGCCTGACCGTGATCGCGTCGCTGGTCCTGTTTCCAACCTTCATCGTGGGCGTCTATGGCCAGAACTTCGACCACATGCCCGAGCTGCGCTGGTACCTCGGCTACGCCTACTCCTGGGGCCTGATCCTGGTCATCACGCTGGCCCAGCTCGTCTTCTTCCGCTGGAAGCGCTGGATCTAGGCCCGGCGCTACGCTGAGTTAGTGCCCTTCTTCATCTGCCCGAACTGCAAGCAGCGCTCCATCGACCACGACGGGCTCCAGGAGCTCGACAACATCCCGGTCGCCTGTGAGCGCTGCGGCTTCGCCTTCCTTTTCGAACTGATGGACGACTACTACCCCGCGCCGAATGCCGGCCTGGTCGTCTGCGACCGGGAAGCGCGGATCATCGCGAGTGGGCGCGGCGTCTTCGAGCTCTCCGGCTTCCGGGAACAGGATCTGATCGGCGCGAACGTCGTCGACCGCCTCGGCCTGAGCGGCTTCCAGGCCGAACAGAACCCAGCAAACATTGCGCTCGAATGGGGCGTGCGCCGGCTCGGCGAAAAGCTCGCAATGCGCACTCGCGCAGGCCAGGAGAAGCCGGTCACGGCCGACTTCTTCCCCGCCTACGACGAGGACGGCGGCCTCCTCGTCGCGTTGACACCCAGGTAGCGGCTATCCGGTCAGCGTGTGCGTCGCCTCCACGTTGCCGTTCACGTCGACGGCTCGAAAGGTCACGGTCGTTCCCGCTGACACGGTGAAGGTCCCGGCATACCGCTGATAGGCCCCGCCATTCAGCGCGTACTCGATTCCGGCAACTCCAGCGCCGTCGATCGCGGAGAGCGTCACGTCCGTGCCTCCGGCACTTGGTGAGGTGGTTGCGCTGGAGGTGGGCGCAGTCTGATCTGAGAAGTCGAAGGTCGCGGCCCAGGTAGCGGCCGCGGCCTTGGCCTGGCCAGAGATCGACGGATGGAAATAGTCGCGCGTCGAGACGTCCGACGGGACGAACTGGAGATTGAACGCGGCGTTGTCGTCGAACCGGCAGTGGATGAACTTCGCGCAGACGCCTTCGATCGCGGCGTTGTCAGCAACGTTCCGGTTGTACACCTGCTGCCGCCGGGCGACGTCGGCCGACGCGTTCGACAGAGGATTCGCGAGCAGTGACTGGCAGATGCCTCCGAAGGTCCAGGTGAGAACAGCGCCGAAATTCGTGTGGAGGATCTGCCACAGGCGGTACACGTTCGGGATGCTGACGACGAAGATCCGGGCATTCGGCAGCCCCGAGCTCAGCGATTGCAAAGCTCCCTGCAACTGAGCCTCCAGCGTCGCTGTCGGTGTCATCGTCGAGACGCTGGACGTGCAGACGTCATTGGCGCCCATCAGGACCGTGACGTATTCGACGCCCTGCGAGACGACCGTGGTGACCTGGCCCGCGAGCGCGTTCATGCGCGCACCGGTCTTTGCGTCGTTGAAATTCCGGCCGGCGATCGCTGAGTTCGCCGCGAGGATCCGGCGGTAGTGGCTGTTGACGGCGCTGCTCGATCCTGTGGACCATGAGTTCGGCGGGCAGTCGATGAACGGGAAGGCGCATGTGTTGAACGCACGGGTGATCGAGTCCCCGGTCGACGCCATCGAGCTGGGATATCCGACATGCGCGACATCGGCCGCCGCAGCCGGCGCGAGTGCGACGGCAAGCACGGCGACGAGTAGGAGCAGACCCTTCCTCATCAGACCCTCCTCGGTTGACGGCGGGAGAATGATCCCATTCCCCGCCGTCTACCGCATCACACCGCGCGGCTGACGTACACGACGGTCACATACGGGAAGTCGACGGTGCCACCGTTGTCCGCCACGATCTCCCGCAACCGCTGCTCCAGCGCCAACCGCTCCTCGAGCGGCGAGGCCGCGACGAAGCTGATCGACGCGATCCGGTCGACGAGCCGATCGGCGTCGAGTGGCTGGACGAAGCGGAAGCGCCGTTCGTCGAGGGCCTCGAACAGATCACTTTCAGCCAGCGGCTGAGCCCAGAATCCGCCGCCCGGCCCGCCCGGACGGCCCGGCGGGAAGAAGGGCGCGATCAGGTCGGTCAGGTCGCGTTGAAGTGGAGCTTCCTGGTCGCGGCTGTTCCACACCAGCGAGATGCCGCCCTGCGGCCGTAACACACGATGCAGCTCAGGCAGCGCCTCGTCGTGCCTGAACCAGTGGAAGGCCTGGCCGACCGTGACCGCATCCACGCTCGTGTCCGGGAGAGGGATGTTCTCCGCAGCGCCATGCACGGCTTCCGCCTCCGGAACCGCGCGAACGAGCTCGGCCAGCATCGCCTCGCCGGGCTCGACGGCGATGACATGCGCTCCGGTCGCGACGAGGGCGCGCGTCAACTTCCCTGTCCCTGCCCCGAGGTCGAGCACGGTCCGTCCGGCCTGCAGATCCAGGCGATCCGCCAGCCACGCAACGGCTTCAGGTGGGTACTCGGGGCGAGCCCGCTCGTAGATATCCGCGACGAGCTCGAACGCGCGGGAATGGGGATGTTGCAGCTCAGACACGAGACGAAGGGCACAGGTCGTTGATCACGCACTGGTCACACAGCGGCATGCGCGCCATGCAGATCCGTCGCCCGTGCCAGATGAGGAGATGCGGGAAGCGGCCCCAGTCCTCGCGGGGAACGAGCCGGATCAGGTCTCGCTCGATCTTCACGGGATCCTCGTGTCGCGTGAGCCGGAGGCGTTGCGACAGCCGGCGGACGTGTGTGTCGACGACGATTCCCTGGGGGCTGCCGAGCTCGGCCGCGACGACGTTCGCAGTTTTGCGTGCGACGCCGGGAAGCCGCACGAGCTCTTCGAGCTCCCGCGGCACGCGCCCGTCGAACTCCTCCAGCAGCATCTTCATCGTCCCGCGCAACGACTTCGCTTTCTGCCGGAAGAACCCGGTGGCGAAGATGTCGCGCTCGAGCTCTTCCAGCGGCACGGCAAGATAGTCCTCCGGCCGCCGGTATTTTACGAACAGCCTCTCCGTCACACGGTTTACGTTCGCGTCGGTCGTCTGGGCCGAGAGCATCACGGCGACGAGCAGCTCGAGATCCGAGCGCGACCTCAGCGCGATCGTTGCATCGGGATGGGCGGCGGCGAGGCGCTCGATGATCGGCCGGATGCGGGCGCGCTTGGGGCCGACGCGCTTGCGCGCCTCATGGAGATAGCTGCGGGCCACGTTCGAACTAGACGGTAGCGAGCGCTTGCTCGGCGTACTCGCGCGACCGGAGGCGCGGCCCTGCGCAGACCACGTCGAGGGCCGGGCATCCAGCGCAAATGAATTCGTCGGGCTTCGGACGGAACTCGCCCGCATTGATTCGCGCGATCGCGGCGCTCAATTCGGCCTCGAGCTCCGCGACCTGCTCGAGCCGGAAGACGGTCGCCACGACCGCATCCGAACGTTCGAGGAAGTGGTACACGACCTCGACCTCATGTGCGCCCGCTCGGAAGCAGACCAGGGCGTAGACCAGGCGCTGCAGCCGGTAATCCCCCTCGACGATGTCTTCCGGCGTTCCTTCCTCGAGCGAGTTCGTCTTGTAGTCGATCACCACCGCGCGCTCGCCGTCGAGCTGGAGCACATCGAGGCGGCCGCGCAAGAGCACCCCGTCGTGCTCGAACGCAAACGGCCGTTCGGGACGGGCACCTTCGAGCGCCGCCACGCGCCGAGCAAGCTCCGACTCGCAATACGAGCGCACGAACCCACCGATGCGCTCGAGCTCGTCGTCGGTGACCCCCGGGTACCAGCCCTGCACTCGCGCGACGAGGTCTTCGGGAGGGAGCGGCTCTCGCAGGTTCACGAGCTCGAGCAGACGGTGCACTGCGTCGCCAATCTCGGTCGCCGCGAGACCTGGCGTGCCGGGAACCGCCGCGCGCACGTCGGTCGGGCGCATCCCGATGACGCGCTCTGCGTAATAGCGGTAGGAGCACCGCTCGAAGAGCGCGAGGGCGCTGAAGGAGAGACGGCGGACCCGGTGCAAAGGCGGGCCCGGCACCTCCGCCAGAGGCGGCAGTGCGGGCACGAGCGGCGGCAGCGCACCGCCGCCGCCGCTCTCGAAGAGCGCGAGCTGCCCGTCCTCGGCGGCCGCCTCGGCGGCCGGGGCGGCTTCGTCAACGGCATAACGGTCGACGCGGAGGATCACGCGGGCCCCCTCGCGCTCCAGCTCGACTGCCTCGCGCCCGGCGCCTTCGATCTCGCTCCCTGCTTCGAGGCGCCCAAGCACCCAGGCGATCGGCGTCGTCTCGTCCGCTGCGCGGGTCGGATCGATGGAGCCGGACACGATCAGGCGGTCGATCGCACGGGTCATGGCCACGTAGTAGAGGCGCAGGCGCTCTGCACGTTCTTCTGCCTTGCGCGCCTCTTTGACCGCTTCATAGGCGTACGCACCGCGCCGCTCGCTGGTGATCGGATCTGCGACCCGGAAGCCGAAACGTCCGTCCGAGAGGGCGAGGATCTCGTCGCCGGCAGGCGGCGCGCGGTCGCGTCCCGCGTCCGCGACGACGACCACCTTGAACTCGAGCCCCTTTGCAGCGTGGATCGTCAGCAGGCGGACGGCGTCGCCGCCCTCCTCCTCCGCGACGGCCTCGAGCTCGCGCGCGCCGACAGCCTCCTGGTCGCGCACGAAGCGCACAAAGCCCTCGACGTCCGGTCCGCGCAGCTCCTCGTACGAGCGAGCGAGCCGCGCCAGCTTGCGCAGGTTCGCGTACCGGCGCCGCCCGTCCCACTGCGCGAGCACGGCGAGGTCGTAGTCGTGCTCCGCGACGATTCGCTCGCAGAGGCGCTCGAGCGAGAGCCGCGCGACTGCTGCGGTCAGCCGGTCGTAGCGTTGACGGAATGCGCGGAGCAACTGGCCGTCCCGCTCCGGCAAGGCCTCCGGGAACTCACGCTCGAGCGCGACGAAGAGCGGACGCTTCGGCGCGGCACGCCGAAGCAGGACGAGGGCGTCGTTCGAGATCCCGACGAGCGGCGACGCCAGGACGCTGACGAGCGCCTCATCGTCGTACCTGTTGCGGAGCAGGCGGAGGTAGCTGAGGAGATCGACGACCTGCTGCTGTCCGAAGTACCCCCTGCCCGTGCCGCGATAGGTTGGCACGCCCAGGGCGCGGAGCTCTTCCTCGTACCATTCGGCGTCCGTCCCGGCGGCGAACAGCAGCACGATCTCAGCCGGGCTCGCAACACCCTCGTCGATCAGCTCGCGAATGCGCCGAGCGATTGCACGGGCCTCCCCGCGCCGCCAGTGGACGTCGGTCCCTGAATACGAAGACTTTTCCGTGACGAGCAGCTCCACCGGCGGGCCGAAGACCGGATCGGGAAACTCGCCCGACGCGGTCAGCGGTTGGAACTCGTCACCGAAATCCCCTCGAAAGAGATGGTTCACGACGGCGAGCACCTCGGGGCGCGAGCGGTAGTTCATCGTCAGAGGCAGGACGCCTTCGCCCGCCGCGGCACGGCGCTCGCGGAACACCTGCACGTCCGCGTGCCGGAAGCCGTAGATCGACTGGAACTCGTCTCCGACGAAGAACCGCTCACAGTCACCACGCCCCGAGAGCTGGTCGATCAGCTCGCACTGGAGCCGGTTCGTATCCTGGAACTCGTCGACCATGATCGAGCGGAATCGCAGCTGTTCTCGTTCGCGGATCGCCTCGTCATCTCGCAACAGGTCTCGCGCGCGAAGCTGGAGATCTTCGAAGTCGAGCGCGGACTCGCGGTCCTTGCCTTCCTGGTACGCGGCCGCGAACGCGCTCAGAAGCTCCTGCAAGAGATCGCGGTCGGCCGCGGCGAGCTCGTCCAGCGCCGCCTGCTCGACGCGACGCCGCGCCTCCTCGTAGCTCGCGGCGCGCTCTCCGCGCACGCGAAGGTCCGGAAGATCGAAGAGCCGATCCGCGCGCGTGTCCGTGTCGAGGAGAGCGACCGCCTGCCTCGCTGTTTCGCGGACGAGATCACCGGCGCCGTCGTCCCCCGCAAGACAGCGCGCCGCTTCGCGGAGCTCCTCGACGCGCCCGGAAAGACTCGGGCGCTCGCCGAGCTCGAGCACGAGCTCTCTGCCTGCCGAACGCAGCGTCTCGTAGACGCCCGTCAGCATCCGCCGCAGCCCGTTCGCTCCGTAGACCGCGAGCAGCCGCAGCCGCACGGGATCGTCGTTGGCGCAGAAAGCCGTGAGCGCAGCCTCGAACGCCTCGCCGCGGAGGACGCGCCCCTGACTCTCGTCGAGCACGCGGAAACGTGGATCCACGCCGGCCGCGAACGGATGCGACCTCAGCAGGCGATGGCAGAAGCCGTGAATCGTCGAGATCCAGGCGCCGTCGAGGGCCCGGGCGAGATCGGAGCGTCCACGCTCGACGAGACGCGCACGGATCCGGCCCCGCAGCTCCCCTGCAGCCTTCTCCGTGTACGTGATGACGAGAATCGACTCGACGTCCACGCCCTCGTCGCAGACGGCGCGCGCAAAGCGCTCGACGAGCACCTTCGTCTTCCCGGTACCCGCGCCGGCAGAGACGAATACGAGTCCGCCCGCGTCGACCGCTGCCTCTTGCTCTGAATTCATGTAGCCGCCCTTCATCTCGATCTCCCGAGCGAAGCGAAGGGACTAACCCCCACCCGCGAACAATGCGCAGCATTTTTCGCGGACGTCATGCGCGTTTCACCCGGCACATCGGCCAGAGCTCGCACCAGGTCGGGCAGTCGCCGCTCTTCGGGTCGTGGCGAACGTCGCCCTCACGAATGCGGTCGACGATTCCGACGGCGAGCTCACGCGCGCGCTCGACCTGACTCCAGAACGCCTCCTCGTCGAGGTAGTCGTTCCTGGCAAACCCGGGAACACCGTCCTCGCGCGCCTCGGCCCGCAGGAGCCCGCGCGCCTTGCGCTCGCCCGACAACGGTCGATAGAGGCCACCCAGGGGCTCGATCCCGACGAGGTCGCGCAGTACGAGCATGTAGAGCGGGATCTGCAGTCGCTTCTCCGACTCGATCTGCGACGCAGAGTGCGCGTGCTTGCCGGCCTTGTAGTCCTGAACGATTCCGCGCGTGCTGAACGGGTCGACGTCGATGCGGTCGATCTTCCCGGACAGCGTGAGGCCCGGAGCGAGCTCCAGCCCGCGCTGCAACTCCGCTGCGGAACGCTCCGAACCGAACGAGACCTCGAAGCGGCGCGGGACGAGCGGCATCCCCGCAGCAGCGTCCTCGCGAACGAACGCCTCGAGGTCGCGCCAGAGACCGTGGCGTAGCTCTCGTTGCTGGAGCTCGGTCAGCTCCATCCGGACGGCCTCGACGGCGTCGTCGAGGCAGCGCCGCAGGTAGGAGACGGCATCTTCGACGCGGTCCCCATCGATGCGCTCGATCCCGAGCTCCTTCGGCAGGCGGGAGTAGAACCGGAACAGCACCTGGTGTGCGATCGAGCCGCGAAGGCGGGCATCGACCTCGGGGTCGATCGTCTTCGGGTCGATGATGCGTTCGAAGAACCAGATCGACGAGCAGTCCGCGAATCGCTCGAGCTCGGTGACCCCGAACGTCGAACGCGATCGCAGTTCGGCAAGCACCTGCGGGTGCGTCAGTCGAGTCGGCCGCTCGAACGCATGGAGAGCGCGGGTCAGGCGGCGGTCCCAGCCGTTGGCGGAGGCGATCGCATCAGCAGCGGAGCGGTCGCCTGCTGCCCGAAGCGAGACCGCCCGCAGGCGCTCGCGTTCTGTCGGCGCGGCCTCGAGGGGCCAGGTGAGCTCCGAGAGCGGGCGGCGCCGAGTCCAGCGCACGACGTCGTCGCGCGGGAAGAGTCTCTGCACTTCGTCCCAGAAGGGACTGGGCTCCCGGGGGCTGCCCTCGTCGTTCGCCGCCTCTCGTACGAGGTAGACACGCCGGGTCGCCCGCGTGCACGCTGTGTAGAAGAGGTAGCGGTCGCGTGCGACCCGGTCGGGCCTCGAGAGCCGCGCACGCGAACGCTCGTCGAGCTCCCGCCGCGCGTCGTCTCCCAGGAATGGGGACTCGTGACCCCGCCGGGGCAGGCTCCCCTCCTCCAGCCCGAGCAGAAAGACGATCTCGAACCGCCGCGTCCGTGCGCGCAAGAGGTCGAGCACCGCCACCCGCCCGGTCTCCCCGACCGATGACCGGCGCACCTCCGCCCGTTCGAGGGCCGCGATGAGCTCCTCGGCGGACACAGGTCCGTCGAGCTCGCTCCAGCCGCGCAGCTCGGCGAGCAGACGCATCACGGCCTCGTGCGCCCGGATGTCCTGACGCGAGAGCTGGCCGACGGGCGGAGACTCCAGCCCATAGGCCGCACGCAGCATCGACATCGCCAGCCCGGCGACCGCTTCGAGCAGCGTCGGTGCGGAGCGAAGTGCCTCGAGCATGCGCAGCGGCTGGCCGTCGCGGAGCCTCACGGTCTCTTCCTCAACGCGCTCGGCCGAATTGACGGCGCGGCCACGGAGCCGCCCTTCGAGGAAGTCGACGTTCTGACGCGCGAAGCCGGAGTAGGGCGAGCGCAAGAACGCGTAGAGATCACCCCGACTTCCACCGAGCCAGGCGAAGCGAATCAGGCTCAGCAGCGCCTGGCCGTAGGGCGTCTTGTCGAGTCGCATGTACGACTCGAGCCCATACGGGACGCCCAGTGTCCCGAGCGCGGTCTCGGTCGGCGCCTGCCAGCGCTCGAGTGACGGACAGACGATCCCGATCTGCTCCGGCGCTACGCCGCCCCTGATCAGCGTCAGCAGCTCCTCGCCGACCAGCTCGAGCGCTCCGCGTGTCCCGGCGCCTTCGAAGAAGCGAATGGCGGCGTCGATCGGCGGAGCCGGCGAAACCGTCTCGCTGAAGAGCGAACGCTCGAGATGCGCGAGCGCAGGCTCGGCGACCTCCTCGAAGCGCGGCGGCAGCTCCTCGATCCGGCCGTCGGCAAGCGAGCTCAGGTCGTCCATCGTGCGCCGGAGCGAATCGAACGCGACCCGGCCCGGCTCATAGGGAATGGAGACCGTGACCTCGCTGCGACCGGCAAGCGCCTGCAGGAGGGCCCACTCCGCGCCCGTCAGGTCCTCGAAGCCGTACGCGAAGACCGGCTCGCCGCTCCAGGCGTCGAGCTCCCCGGCCACGCGCTCGGCCGCGCGCCGGCGGATCAGGTCGCGGTCCCAGAGCTCCAGCCGGTCGAGCTCGGCCCGGTACGCGGCATAGAGAGCGGCGAGCTCGCCGTCGAGGTCGGTCGGATCGAGGAGACCCGACTCGAGCTCAGCGACGGCGCCGAGGAGGGCGTCTGCGAAGCCGCCGAAGCGGGCCGAGCGGCCGAGGCCGTTCAGGGAGCGGCCCGACAGCGCGCGGCGCACGACCAGGGCGCGTTGCGCCTCGGTCGCGACCCGCCGCGCCTCGGGCCCGCCTCGGGCAATCTGTTTGAAAAGGTCGTCGAACGTGCCGATGGAGCCGCCCAGCAGCGCGGGCTGGAGGGCGAGGAGCTCGCGCTCGACCGCCTCGACGTCCGACCGGTTCGGCACGATCAGGTACGGCTCTGCCGGGAGAACATCGAGATACCGGCGCAGCAGGAGCGCCACCTTCCCGGCGTTAGCCGGGCCGGTGATGAGGTTCAGACCCAACCTACGCATGCTACTGCGGGGGTCTGACGATGAACCCCACCGCTCCCGGTGGGCAGCGCAGCTAGTGCGGCACCAGAATCTCGGACGACGGTGGCTCGCTCGCGGGCCGAGGCGGCAGAGGTCGAAGCGTCACCGCAAGGCCCGCAACGACGGGGAGGGCGAGCGAGAACGTCGACGGGACGAGCAGGGGGACGGTCATCACGATCCAGCCGATCCAGCGGAGGCGGAGGGCAAGTCGCCCGTGCCCGAGGAGTGTGCCGCCCAAGTAAACCGTGGCACCCAGGCCAATTGCCGCAGTCAGCACATACGCGGGCGCGTAACGGTCCGGTTCTGTCGTGAGGTGATTCAACCAGAAGGCGGCGCCCGCCGCGATCGCCGCAGCGACCGCCGCCGTAATCGCCCGAACGATGCCCGTCTGCTCCTGGATCAGTCCGCCACCGTCCTTGTCGTTACGGACCGCGATCAGAACGAAGACGAACAGGGCTAAGGCCGCGAGGAGAATTAGTAGTCGTACTCCTTACGCGACCGCTGACTTCGGCCGGCGGCCACGCCTCGCGACGGCCTGGCCCGGCATCTTGCCGGCACAGGTGTCGCAGAGATCCGCTTGCTTCGAACCCCGTCGCGCGTCTGTGAAATTGATGCGCATCACGGCCCCTTTAGCCTCGTCCACTTCCTTGCCGCATTCGTCGCAGACCAGCCTCGTCACTCGTGCCACCGAATTACCTCCTCGAAATGCCGATTTCCTGCGAATGAGCTTAGCCTAAAGGACCCCGAAATCTAGGCCGCCGCGCGCGATTGTCGAATTCGCCACGAACGCAACAAGCTGAGCAGGGCCTGCTCTTCCAAGTCGAGCTCGATGTCGCGAGCGCCGACGACCCGCAAATGGCGCGGCCGGAAATCCTCGATCGTTCTTCCGTCGAGGTATTGCTCGATGACTGCCGGACTGACATAGGAGCTGCGCGCGACCGCCGGCGTATTGCCGAGTTGCTCTCCGACTCGCCGCATGACCGACGTGATCACACGCTTTGCTTCGCCCTCCGTCTCCGAGGGCCCGCGCTCGGCGAAACCAATGGCCGCGATCAACGTCCCGCCCCACGTCCGAAAATCTTTGGTCGTGAACTCCTCGCCGAGATGGCGACGGACGTACTCGTTGAGCTTCGCCCCCGTCAAGGTGCACAAGCTCCCTTCCCACTCGTAGCGGAATAACCCGCCCCCGCCCGGGAGCGCGAGGAGCTCCTTCATGGCCGCCGCCAGCTCCGCGTCCACGACGGCGGTCCGCACCTCTGAGCGATGCTTCCCGCGGAACTCGAACGTGATTCGCTGGCCGCGAACTCGCACGTGACCCTTGCGCAGGGTTGTGATCCCAAACGTTCGCGACTCCTTCGCGTAGCGCTCCGAGCCGACTCGGAACCAGGCTCGGTTGATCAAGCGAATGGCGATCGCCGAGACGCGGTCTCGGTCGAGCGCTTCGTTGTCCATGTGCTCGGACATCGCGGCACGTAGCTCGGGCAAACGCTCGGCGAACCGAACCAGCTTGTCGTACTTCGCCTGCTCCTGCTGGGCGCGGAAGGCCGGGTGGTAGAGGTACTGCCTCCTGCCGGCGACGTCGATCCCGGTGGCCTGAAGCTTTGCCGTCGCGCTGGGCGAGATCCAGACCTCTTTCCACGCAGGCGGGATGACGAGCGAGCCGATCCGTTCCAGCTTCTCCTCGTCCGTGATCTGGTTCCCGCGTGCGTCGAAGTAGCGAAATCGCCCGCGTGAGCCTTCACGCCTCCATCCACCCTTCCTGGCCATAGCCCCCCGGTACTCTCCGGCCTCGTGGACGCCAAAACGATCGTCGTGCTGGACGGGGACGAAACGGGGCAGGAGCTGCTCGAGGAGGCGCTCCGGGTTCTCTCGCCCGAGGTCATTGGCATCGAGTTCGAGTTCCCGCACTTCGATCTCTCACTCGAATCGCGCCGGCGGAGCAAGAACCGGGTCGTCTACGACGCAGCACGGGCAATTCGCGAGCACGGTCTGGGCCTGAAGGCGGCCACGATCACCCCCGAAGGACGCGAAGACGTCGGCTCTCCGAATCGCATCCTGCGTGAGGAGATCGGCGGACGCGTGATCGTTCGCACCGGTCGTCGGATCCCTGGCGTCGTTCCTTTAGGCGGCGTGCACGCGCCGATCTCGATCGTGCGGATGGCCGTGGGTGACGCCTACGGCGCGAAGGAATGGCGCGAAGGTGAGGGCGAGGATGAGGTCGCGTATCGCACCGAACGGATCGAGCGGCGCATCTGCCGCGCGGTCTCCGAATTCTCGTTTCGCCACGCGGAGCAGGTCGGTGCAAAGGTCTTCGGCGGGCCGAAGTACACAGTCAGCCCCACCTACGAGGGCATGCTGAAGGAAGAGATGGATGCAGCCGCGGAGCGGCATCCGGACATCCCGTACGAGCCGCAGCTGATCGACGCGACCTTCGCGCTCCTCATCGCCTCGGCCGGGGATCCGCTCGTCATTCCCGCGCTCAATCGTGACGGCGACATCCTCTCCGACCTCGTCCTTCCCCTGTTCGGGTCGATCGCAGGGTCCGAATCCCTGCTTGTTGCGTTCGACGACGACTATGAGACGCGTGCGCTGATGGCCGAGGCTGCCCACGGGACGGCCCCGTCGCTGCAAGGGAAGAATGTCGCGAACCCGATGGCGATGATCCTCGCCGGCGCCGCCCTGCTCGGACATGCCGGCGAAGAGGCACGGCAGGTCGGGCGCGCGATCCGCGAAGCGTGCCTCGAGGCGGTCTCCCAGGGCATTCGCACGGCCGATCTCGGTGGGCACGCAGGTACGACCGAGTTCACCGACGAGGTCATTTCCCGTACGCGCTCGAAGCTCGAAGTCTGGGCGGCGCTCTAATAGGGCCCGGGCGAAAGCTGGGCTTTCGCCCGGTGACCCGGTACGCCGCTTCGCGGGAAACGTGCGCGGGCTAAGCCCGCGCACTCTCATTGGGGCTCGGTTGGCGTCCGGGTGTGGTGCGCGCGCAGCGGCGCTTCGCGTCGCCGCACGCGAAAGTTCGGTCTCCGGTTAAGCGGCTTCGCACGCTTAACCTCCGGCCCTCGGCGCGTCCGCAATTCGGAGCGGCTCAACACCCTTGAGGCAGGTGTCTGACACTAGGACGGGTCCGGGTCGGCGATGCCCGGCTCAGACGACGGCAGCGGTGCGGAGGGCGCCTGACTCCCACGCTTCGAGAAAGGCGGAAGCGAACATGGGATCGAACTGCGAGACCGCAGACCGCTCGATCTCCCCAAGCGCACGGGAGGCCGGAAGGGCACCGCGATACGGCCGCATGGAAGTGATCGCGTCGAACGCATCGGCGACCGCGAGCAACCGCGCGCCTTCGGGTATCTCGCCCCCCGCACGGCCGGTCGGACGTGCAGTGCGCGGCAGTCGACGGATCGCGCGCCGCGAGCGTGGAGGCGAGAGCAGCCAGCATCGGCCGAGAGACTTCCAGCGCGAAGGCCCATTTCCTTTAGGTCTAACGCCAGATCCCGGTGATCGGCCGGACCCGTGCCGAGGCGCCGAGCAGCGGCAGACCCCAGGCCTCCTCGATCGTCCGGAGCACCTCGTAGTGGCCGCTGAGCGCTCGGAAGCGAGATCCCGAGCGAACTGCGGTCCCGAGCACGAGCCCAGGCGTGTGTCCGCCGCCGCGCTCGTGCGTCCTCCCCTCGTCGAAGACGACGAAGATCGCGGTCTTCGGCAGCTTCAGCAGCGGCGGCACGATCCGCCGCAGCCACGCGTCTCCGACCGGGATGCCGCAATCGTGCATCGAGTTGCAGAGGTCCGGAACAAGGAGCGCGAAGTCCGACAACGCCTGCGCACGGAGATCGACCGCGAGTTGCGCCAGGGGGACGACACGCGTCCGGCGCGTGGCGTCATCCACGATGCCACGGAAGTAGAGGAACGGGTTGTGCTTCTTCACATAACGGCCGGTCGCGGCGCCGGTGAACCCTGGAAAAGGAAGTCCTTCGGCGTAGGTCTTCCAGGTTCGGCCGGCGGCCTCGAGCGAGTCGGCGAGGTTCGGAGCGTCGACGATGCATTGGGTGCAGTTGGAGCTGATTCGCTGCCTCGAGCCCGAAACGAGCGCGATGTAGTTCGGGAGACTCGGATGCGTGACCGCGTAATACGCGGTGAGGTTCGCGAATCGCTTCGCGTAGCGGTTGAACGTCTGCGCCGACCGGTTGCCGAGGACGCCCTCCCGTTCCTTGTTCTCGAAGACGATCACGACGACGTGATCGAACGAAGGAACCTGAGGAACCGCGGCCGCAGCCGGAACCGTGCAGACGAGCGCAAGAGACAGGATCAGGAGCGCTCCGACTCTCACGTCTCGGCCTCTTCGACTCGACGGCGCAGGAAGTGGAAACCAACCAGGCCGGCGACGACGATCACGACGACCCCGATCCCGCCGTAGAGGCCGTACTCCTCGATCACGTCGGCAGCCGCATGGCCTCCGTAGAAGGCGATCAGTCCGACGCCGATCGCCCAGACGATTCCCCCTGCCGCGTTCCAGAAAAGGAACTTCCACCAGGTCATCCGCGTGATTCCCGCCATCCACGCGCCCGTCACGCGCACGCCGCCGAAGAAGCGTGCGAAGAAAACCGCCTTACCGCCGTGCCGCTCGAAGAACCGCTCCGCGGGCGGAAGCACCCTGTCCGCGAACCGACCCAACAGGGCGTAGCGGTACAACAGTCGCCGGCCTCCCTCGCGGCCGAGCCAGTAGCCGATGTTGTCGCCGATGATCGCGCCGGCCGCCGCGATCGCGATCACGCCCGTGATCGACAGGTGTCCGTTGGACGCGTAGATCGCGGCGGCGATCAGCGCCGTCTCGCCGGGAAGCCACGCGCCCGCGGACTCGAGACAGACGATGCCGAACAGGAACCACAGCCCGTAGTCCTGGATGAAGTGGGTCACGCCGGGATCAGGCTACGTAAGATCGGCGGGTGCGAATCGGGGTTCCGCGCGAGCTCGAGCCAGGCGAGCGCCGAGTGGCACTCGTCCCCGATGCGGTTTCGCGCCTGGCCGGAAGCGGGTTCGAAGTGGTCGTCGAGCCCGGCGCCGGCGCGGCTGCGTCCTTCCCGGACCACGCGTACGCGGAGGCAGGGGCCTCGCTCGACGGCTCCGCGTGGGCCGCGGAGGGCATCGCCAAAGTGCGCAAGCCTACGGTTGACGAGGTGGAGCGACTGAGCGACGGGCAGATCCTCGTCGGCTTTCTCGAGCCCTTAACGGACCCCGCCGGAGTCGAGCGCCTGGCCGACCGCGGGGTTCACGCGTTTGCGATGGAATCGATCCCGCGCATCACGCGGGCGCAGCCGATGGACGCGCTCTCCTCGCAGGCGACGGTCTCTGGCTACAAGGCCGTAGTCATCGCCGCAGAACGCCTCCCCCGCTTCTTCCCGATGTTGATGACCGCCGCAGGAACTGTCGCGCCCGCCAAGGTGCTCATCCTCGGAGCCGGCGTGGCCGGCCTGCAGGCGATCGCTACCGCACACAGGCTCGGTGCGGTCGTGTCGGGCTTCGACGTGCGTCCGGTCGTGAAGGAGCAGGTCGAGAGCCTCGGGGCGACCTTCCTCGACCTCGGAATCTTGGGCGAAGAGACGGCGGAGGGCTATGCGCGCGAGTTGACGGAAGACGAGCAGAGCCGCCAGCAGCAAGAGTTGGCCGCGCGGATCCCCGACTACGACGTCGTGATCACAACGGCGCTCGTTCCAGGACGTCCCGCGCCGCGGCTGATCCCGGCCGACGCCGTCAGACAGATGCGGCCCGGCTCGGTCATCGTCGACCTCGGCGCAGAGGCCGGCGGTAACTGCGAGGTCACGGAACCCGGCGAGATCGTTGAGCGCGAAGGCGTCACCCTCGTCGGGCTGACGAACGTCCCATCCACGATGCCGTTCCATGCGAGCCAGCTGTACGCGCGCAACGTCTCGGCGTTGCTCCAGCACCTCGCACCGGACGGCGAGCTCACGCTCGACTGGAGCGACGAGATCACCGCGGGTGCGTGCGTGACGCGCGAGAAGGTCGCTGCGTGAGGACTTCTCTGATCATCGTCGAGCTCACGGTGCTCGTGCTCGCGATCTTCGTCGGCTTCGAGGTGATCTCGAAGGTGCCGACGATGCTGCACACACCGCTCATGTCCGGGACGAACGCGATCCACGGCATCGTCCTGGTCGGCGCGATCATCGTCGCGGGGCTCCCGGACCAGGCCACGTGGATTCGCATCGTCGCTCTCGCAGCGGTCGCGCTCGGGACGATGAACGTCGTCGGCGGCTTCGTCGTCACCGACCGGATGCTCGGGATGTTCAAAGGGGCGCGACGAGGGCCGGATGAGTAGAGCTGACGCGATCGCTTTGGCGTACCTCGTCACGATCGTCGCCTTCATCCTCGCCCTCCGCTTCCTCTCCTCCCCGAAGACCGCGCCGCTCGGAAACCGGATCGGCGCGGCGGGGATGGGGATCGCCATCGCTGCCACCTTCGCCCAGCGCGGCGTCCACAACGACTGGTCGATCCTGATCGTGATGCTCGCATCCGCACCGATCGGTGCGTACGCGGCGCGCGCCGTGAAGATGACCGCGATGCCGCAGATGGTGGCGCTCTTCAACGGCGTCG
>WNFU01001689.1_pt1 | contig 30854 bp, 30 predicted proteins | sample 5400121 | NCBI WGS metagenome assembly WNFU01 (sample SAMN13153360, study PRJNA577476) | soil metagenome | isolation source: 100 cm soil or saprolite under grassland replicate 1 | place: USA:California | collected 2016-06-15
TAGTGGTCGGCGGCTCGGTGCCCGGGCCGTCGCATGTTTTTGAAGGAGGCAGTTAGTTGGCTCAGGGCACCGTCAAGTGGTTCTCGAACGAGAAGGGCTACGGATTCATCGAGCGCGAGGGTGGGGAGGACGTTTTCGTCCACTTCTCCGCCATCACGCAAGAGGGCTACAAGTCGCTGACGGAAGGTCAGCGCGTTGAGTTCGAGGTCGTGCAGGGCCCGAAGGGCGCACAGGCCGCGAACGTCCAGCCTGTCTAGTTCTTTCGATCGAAACTGAGAAAGAAGCGGGCCCCGAAAGGGGCCCGCCTCGTGTCTCTAGACCCGCGCCCCGACCGTCACCTCGACGATCGGCGCTTCGTACAGATCCGCCGACCGCACGGTGGCGCCCATTCGGGTCACCATCTCCTCACGCCGCGCCTTGAACTGACGCTCGGCCTCGTCCGCGCTCTCTCGCGTCTCCCACAGGACGACGGACCGCGCGCGGCGGGTGTCCTCGTCCACGAGTGAGATGAACCCCGCGAAGCCGTCGATCTCCTTCAGCGCGGGGATCACTTTGTCGCGCAATTCGTGCAGCACCTCATCCCGCTTGGACGGGTCGATGCTCTCGATCTCTACCAGCCGACCGTACATATCTCCTCCTCCGTCGACGTCTCGGCGATCGTATGCTCGCGGGCTCCCTCGCTCAACCTAGGATTTCGGGAATGGCCATCACACGGGAGGAAGTCCTGCACGTCGCGAACCTCGCGCGCCTGGAGCTGACCGAGGAGGAGATCTCGCGCCTCGAGGTGCAGCTGAACAACATCCTCGCCGCCGTCGGCAAGGTCTCGGAGCTCGACCTCACCGACGTGCCGCCGACCTCGCATCCGTTAGCAGTCGTGAACAACTTCCGGCCGGACGAGCCGCGACCCTCCCTGCCGCTGGAAGACGTCTTCGCGAACGCCCCCGAGCGCGACGGCGACCACTTCCGCGTCCCGCCGACCGGCTTGACCGAGGAGTCTGCGCCGTGATCGACACGCTGAGGCTCACCGCAGAAGAGGCGATGGGTCTCCTCGAGCGGCGCGAGGTCTCGGGCGCCGAGCTGCGCGCGGCCTACCGCGAGGCGATCGCCGCCCGCAACGAGGAGCTGCATTGCTTCCTGACACTCGTGGACGGCGACGAAAACGACGGCGTCCCGATCGCGCTCAAGGACGTGATCTCGACGAAGGGCGTGCGTACGACCGCCGGCTCGAAGATCCTCGAGGACTACGTCCCGGTCTTCGACTCGACGGTGGCCGAGCGCTGCAAGGCCGCGGGTCTGCAGCTCCTCGGCAAGACCAACACTGACGAGTTTGCGATGGGCTCGTCCACCGAGAACTCCGCCTTCGGGCCGTCGCGGAATCCGTGGGATCCCGAACGCGTGCCCGGAGGCTCCGGCGGCGGCTCCGCGGCGGCCGTGTCCGCGGGCCTGGCCCCGTGGGCGCTCGGCTCCGACACGGGCGGCTCGATCAAGCAGCCCTCGGCGCTGTGCGGCAATGTCGGCCTGCGCCCGACCTATGGGACGGTCTCGCGCTACGGCATCGTCGCTTTCGCGTCCAGCCTCGATCAGGTCGGCCCCGTCACCAGGACTGTGCGCGACAATGCGCTGCTGTACGGGATCATCAGCGGCCGCGACGAGTGCGACTCGACGACGGTGAATGTTCCGCCGGTGGAGCTCCCGAAGGGCGAGGACCTGAAGGGCGTCCGCGTCGGTGTGCCGAAGGAGCTGAACGAGGCCGAAGGGATCGAGCCGGGCGTCGCGACCGCGGTGCGCCGCGCGATCGACCTGTGCGCGGAGCTGGGCGCCGAGGTCGGCGAGTGCGAGCTGCCGCGCTCGGTCGAATACGGGATGCCGTGCTACTACCTGATCGCACCCGCGGAGGCGTCGTCCAACCTGGCGCGTTACGACGGCGTGCGCTACTCGATGCGCCGCGAAGCTGACGGCTACTACGAGATGGTGTCGCGCACCCGCGACGCGGGCTTCGGCGACGAGCCGAAGCGGCGCATCATGCTCGGGACGTACGCGCTCTCGGCCGGCTACTACGAGGCGTATTACGGGCAGGCGCAGAAGGTGCGCACGGTCATCGGGCAGGAGTTCGACGCCGCTTTCGAGCGTTTCGACGTGCTCGTCAGTCCCACCTCGCCTACTGTCGCGTTCAAGTTCGGGGAGAAGACCGAGAACCCGATCGCCATGTATCTCGTCGACGTTCTCACCATTCCTCCGAATATGGCCGGCCTGCCCGGCCTCTCGATTCCCTGTGGACTCTCTGAAGGGTTGCCCGTCGGACTGCAGCTGATCGGTGCGCAGTTCTCGGAGAACATGCTCTTCCGCGCCGGCCACGCGCTCGAGCGTGCGATCGGCTTCGACACGGTTCCGGAGCGGATGCGGTGAGGACGATAGTTGATCGCGCGGCCGATTTCGTGCTCGCTGTCGAGCGGGTCTTCGGCGTCCGCCCGCGCTTGCTCGACGGCTCCCGCGCTGTCCAGATCGACGACGTGAGGCTGTCACTCGAGGCCGGTGAGCGCGAGCTCTGCGTCATCCGCATGCACGGCGCGCTGGAGGAGTACCTCGCGATCTTCGAGGTGCGCGGCGACATCGAGGTGCCACTGCTCCAGGCGAAGGAGTTTCTCCATGGCTAAGAGCCCCTTTCGAAATGAAGCACGGGCTGCCCGGCCGCGCTGGGCGGCGCGATCCTGCGTCCTCAGTCGCGCCTATAGCTGGGCTATGGGCGCTCCCTGCGTCCTTGTCTCGCACTCGCCCATCGCACCCGGTCAGCGCGTGGTCATTCCGAAATGAGCTCTAAGTGGGAACCCGTCATCGGGCTCGAGATCCACGTGCAGCTGAAGACGAAGACGAAGATGTTCTGCCGCTGCGACAACGGCTTCGGCGGCGGCCCGAACACGCAAACCTGTCCCGTCTGCCTCGCCTTTCCGGGGGCGCTGCCGACGCCGAACGAGACGGCGGTAGAGTGGACGCTCAAGCTCGGCCTTGCGCTCGGCTGCGAGATCGCGCCGCGGGCGCTGTTCCACCGCAAGCACTACCCGTATCCGGACCTGCCGAAGGGCTACCAGATCTCCCAGTACGACGAGCCCCTCTGCTCGGACGGACGCTTCGTCGTCCCCGGACCGGACGGCGACTCCGAGGTCGGGATCGTGCGCGCGCACCTCGAGGAGGACGCCGCGAAGACGATCCACGTCGGAGGAGCGACGGGTCGCATCGTAGGGGCGGCGCAGTCCAATATCGACTTCAATCGTGGCGGGACGCCGCTGGTCGAGATCGTGACCAGGCCGGACATCCGTTCGGCGGAGCAGGCGAAGCGATTCCTGCAGCTGCTGCGTCAGACCGTGGTCGAGCTCGGCCTCTCCGACGCGGAGATGGAGAAGGGCCAGCTGCGCGCGGACGCCAACGTCTCGGTCCGAGAGGTAGGGGAGACGGGCTACCGAACCCGCAGCGAGCTGAAGAACATGAACTCCTTCAACCACATCGCGCGCGGCATCGATGCGGAGGTGCGGCGCCAGATCGACGTGTGGGAGTCCGGGGCCGAGGTCGTCCAGCAGACTCTCGACTACGAGGTGAAGTCGGACACGGTCACGCCGCGGCGGCGCAAGGAGGAAGCGGACGACTACCGCTACTTTCCGGAGCCGGACCTCCTCCCGCTCGAGCCGCCCACGGAGCAGATCGAGCGGCTGAGGTCGGAGCTACCGGAGCTTCCGGGCGAGCGCATTCGCCGCTTCGAGCGCGACTACGGTCTCCCCTTCTACGACGCGGAGGTCCTGAACGGCTCGGCCGCGCTCGCGGCGCTGTACGAACGTGTCGCGCTGGACGGGGTCGACGCCAAGTCGGCCTCCAACGTCCTGATGAACGACTTCGTCGCGGCGGGAGTCGATCCGGCGGCCGTCAACGCGGAGGAGCTGGCAAAGGTGATCGCGGCGCGCGCGACCATCCCACGTGCCACGTTCGCCAAGGCGCTCGCGGAAAGCGGCGATCCGGAGTTCAAGGCCGACACTTATCTCGGGGAGGAGCTCGTCGCGGACACGTCCGAGCTCGAGCCGCTCGTCGACCGGATCCTGGCCGACAACCCGGGCCAGGTCGCAGCTTACAAAGGCGGCAAGGAGGGTCTGCTCGGCTTCTTCGTCGGCCAGGTGATGAAGGAGACCCAGGGCAAAGCCGATCCGAAGGTCGTGAACGAGCTGCTGCGCACGAAGCTGTCGTAGCCCTTGTTTCGAAGCCCAGACGCCGGGTAGGCCTGACTCCGCCTTCGGTTTCCTAGCGACCGAAAGGAGTGGAGATGGATACATGGGTCTGGATCGTCGTAGCGGTCGTTGCGGTGATCGTTCTGCTTGCAGTCCTTTGGAGCCTGTCGCGCGTACGTCGCACGAGCTCGCTGAAGGATCAGTTCGGCCGTGAGTACGACCGCACAGTTGAGAACGAAGGGAGTCGGCGCGAGGCCGAGCGCGAGCTGAAGGAGAGGCAGAATCGTCACGAGAAGCTGAACCTCCGACCACTTCCGCCCGAGGCGAGGGACCGTTACATCCAGGCGTGGCTGGGGATGCAGAGCCGCTTCGTTGACGATCCGTCAGGTGCAGTGGCCGAGGCGGACACGCTTGTCCAACATGTGATGAGGAACCGCGGATATCCCGTTGACGATTTCGAGCAACGCGTCGCCGACATCTCGGTCGAGCATCCCGAGGTCGTCGAGAAGTACCGAACGGCGCACGGAATCGCCCAGGCGAGCGAGCGGAATGAAGCGTCGACGGAGGACTTGCGACATTCCGTCCGGCACTACCGGGCGTTGTTCTCAGAGTTGCTCGAGACGGACGAGAGCGATGCCGTCGAGGACGTCGACGACATCGGGAGCCGGGGCGAGGTCGAGACGGCGAACGTCGAGCGCCTGCGCTAAAGCGACTGCTAGCCCCGTTGCACCCACGGGCCGGTCCCGCCGATCCGGTCGACGGCGATGTGCGTGACGAACCCCGACGGCGGGTCCGGCATGGGCGGAAAAACGACGTCGGGTCCGAGATAGACGTGCGCGAGCCGCTGGAGCAGCTCGGGTGCTCCTCCCTCGGTCACACGCGCCCGGCCGTGGACGACGAGGTACTCCTTGAGCCCCGGCGGGTGGATCTTCGTTCCCTCGAAAGAGACGACCACGTGCGGATCGCGCTCGATCAGAGAGCGCGCGCTCTCGGGAAGCACGGCCATGCCGCCATTAGATCAAGCCGCAGTATCGAGCCGTGTTCGGCCACGGATAGAACCCGCGGCCGCTTCGATGAGCTCTCTCGGCCGCCCACATCTGCTCGAGCGGTGTCCAGTGATCGGCGGTTCCCTTGCGCCGGAAGAACGCGCGACCGTACGCTTGCTGGAACGAGAGGTCCATCTGCAGGCCGCCGTAGTAGGGCGCATTCGGATCCCGCCACGAGCCCTCGTAGTGATGGATGCAGAGCCAGGCCCTCTTGTGCGGCGGGTTCTGCGCCCGCCGCCGCATTCGCGCGGCGAGCCGCTGCCACGCTTCGATCCGCTCGAAAGGATCGGCCGGCGGGTTCTCGAGCTGACGGGTCAGTGGACGACCCATGACTCGCTCCCAGTGCCACGTTTCGCTGCGGTGTCTCCGTACGATACGCACGACGCGGTCCGGGTCTATCTCGGGCGCAGCCGTTTCGATCGTGTCTTCGGACGGCGGCGGATCCGTTCCCGGGTCCGCCCGCAGGGAAGCGGCGCCGACCGTCGCCGCGAGGGCGCAGGCGCACGCCAGTAGCACTGTGAGTTTCTGCCGCATTCGAGGATCCCCCCGGATCGACGCCGCCTCGCGACTGTGCCGCAGTCGAGGACGACTGGTTGTTCAGGAAGCTAAGACGGTCACCCGTTGCCAGAGTTAGCAAACGTCGTGACGATTGCCACGTGACCGGGCCGTAGTAGGCTCGCCGGAATGGTGCGCGTCCTCGCGCTCGCCGCCGCGGCGGCGCTGATCTCGATCCCGTCGGCGGGCGGGGCCGCGCGGCTCGATTACGCGGCCGTCGCGCTCAACGTCCTGCCGCCCGGACAGTCCGGAGATCTGCTCTTCCCGCCCACGGCGAGCGATCAGCTGCGCCTGTACGACGGCCTGACACCACGCGCGGGCAACGTGAGGCCGTCCGATCTCACCCGCTACTTCAAGTCGGAGCGGTTCGGTGTGACGGGGAAGGTCGTTCGAACGGAGCGGCCGCGTCCCGGCCTCCGCATCCTGCGCGACCGCTGGGGGGTTCCGCACGTGTACGGCCGGACGCGCGCGGACGTCGAGTTCGGCGCGGGCTATGCGACCGCGGAGGACCGCTTCATCGTCCTCGAGCTCCTGCGCGGGCCCGGCCGTCTGGCGGCCCTCGACGTTCCCGGTCTCGATCCGTTTGCGCTGGCGACGTCGGGCCGGCAGTTCGTTCCCAGCGCGGCGGCGGACGAGCGCATCTCGCAACAGCTCGCTCTGATCCGTTCATCCGGGGCGAAAGGACGGCAGCTGTATGCCGACGTCCGGTCCTACGTCGCGGGGATCAACGCGTACTACAACGCCCGCAACCAGGGACTACGCTCGTGGACGATGACGGACGTCATCGCGGTTGGCTCGCTGCTCGGCGCCAATCTGGGCGTCGGCGGGGGCGACGAGATCCGCCGGTCGATGTTTCTCGATGCGCTCGCGCGTCAGCTGGGCGGCGCGCGTGGGTTCTCGACCTGGCGCTGGCTCGCGCAACGACAGGAGCCGGATGCGCCCGTCAGCGTCGACGGCACCTTCCCGTACGACACGGCCGAGGTGCCGCAGCATGCGAACGTCGTCCTCGACGACGGCAGCTTCCACCCGAGCGGCGGAGGTTCGCCGTTCGGGTTCCATTTCCACAATCCTGTGGCCGCGAGCAATGCGCTCCTCGTCTCGGCGCGCCGCTCGGCGACGCACCACCCGCTCTTCGTCGCGGGGCCGCAGGTCGGCTACTCCTTCCCGGGGATCCTGCTCGAGCTCGACCTCCACGGCGGGGGAATCGATGCGCGCGGCGCGTCGTTCCCGGGTCTCAGCTTTTACGTCCTACTCGGGCGCGGCAAGGACTTCGCGTGGAGTGCGACCTCCGCCAACTCGGACATCGTCGACCAGTACGTCGAGACGCTCTGCGGGGGCGACGACCTCCATTACCTCTACGACGGCGAATGCCGCGCGATGACGACCCTCGACGCCGGGGTCCTCAAGGGGACAGCGACGCAACCGGACCGCGAGATCGTCTTCCGCGAGACGGTGCATGGGCCGGTTGCCGGTTACGCGACGTACGGCGGATTGCGCGTGGCCGTCTCGACGAGGCGCTCGACGCGGGGCCGCGAGCTGCTCTCGGTGCTCGCCTTCCAGGATCTGAACATGAATCGCGTTTACGATGCGCAGAGCTTCTTCCGCGCGATGAACCAGCTCGAGTTCACGTTCAACTGGTTCTACGCGGACAACCGCGACATCGCGATGTTCTCCAGCGGCAGGCTTCCGATCCGCTCGCCCGATGTCGCGAGTGGACTGCCCACGCTCGGAACCGGCGCGTACGAATGGCGTGGCTTCGAGCCGCTCTCACGGCACGCGCGCGGCATCAATCCGAAGAGTGGGGCGATCCTCAACTGGAACAACAAGGCGGGCCGCGGGTTCGCCGCAGCGGACGACAATTGGGCATACGGGCCCGTCCAGCGCGTCGAGCTCCTGTCGGGACAAGTGGCGAAGCGGAAGCAGCACACGCTTCCGAGTCTCGTCGGCGCGATGAACGTGGCGGCGACGCAGGATCTCCGCGCCGTCGAGGTGCTGCCGGTGCTTGCAGCTTCGCTCGGCGCCGCACCTAATGCGTTCGACGGTCAGCTCCTGGAGGCGCTGCAGGCCTGGAGGAAGCAAGGCGCTTCCCGGCTCGATCGAGACGGCGACGGCAAGATCGACGACCCGGGCGCTGCGATCATGGACGCGGCGTGGCCCCGCATCGCGGACGCGGTCATGCGGCCGGTGCTCGGGCCGCTCACGGACCGGCTCGAGTCGCTGATCGCCGTCGACGATCCCGCGAACCCGGGCGGGTCGTCCTATTACGGCGGCTGGTACAGCTACGTCGTCCGCGATCTGAGCCAGCCGATCCCGATGTCCTGCGGCAAAGGTGACGCGCAGGGCTGCCGCGACTCCCTCTGGGCGGCGCTCGACGGGGCCGGCAGAGGGCTTGCGGGAACGCTGGGGCCTGACCCGGCACGCTGGCGTGCCGACGCCACGCCCGAGCGCCTCCGTTTCGGCTTCCTGCCGCTGACCGCACGCTGGACGAACCGCCCGACCTTCCAGCAGGTGATCAGCTTTTCCAGCCACCGTCCTCGCTAGGCTCAGAGCGAATGGCCGAGAAGCGTTACCTGCTGACGCCGGGGCCGACGCCCGTGCCCCCGGAGGTCCTCGCAGCGCTCGCGCAGCCGGTCATTCATCACCGCGAACGCGACTACCGCGAGATCTACGAGCGCTGTCTCGCGCGCCTCCGGGAGGTCTACCGGACGGAACACGACGTCCTCATGTTCACCACTTCGGGAACTGGCGCGTTCGAGTCCGCCGTTGCCAACCTGACCTCGCCCGGCGACCGGCAGCTCGTGCTGTCGGCCGGAAACTTCGGCGAGCGCTGGGCGGGGATGGTCCAGGCGTTCGGCGCCGACCTCGTGCACGTGCGGCTCGATTGGGGTGAGACGCCCGAGCCGGAGGATCTGCGCTCCGCGCTAGAGGAGGCCGGCGACGTTCGCGTCGTTTACCTGACGCATTCCGAGACCTCCACCGGCGTTGTGTGTGACGTCCAGGCGCTCACTGCTGTTGCGAAGGAGGCGGGCGCGCTGGTCGTCGTCGACGGTGTGTCGAGTCTCGGCGCCGTTCCGCTCGAGACCGACGCGTGGGGAATCGACGTCGTCGTCTCCGGCTCGCAGAAGGCGCTGATGTGTCCGCCGGGGGTTGCGTTCGCAACCGTGTCGCCCGCCGCGCGCGAGGCAGCCTCCCAGGCAACAGCCACGCGCTACGTCCTTGACTGGGAGCGGACGCGCAAGGCGCAAGCGAAGCTCGACGCGCCGTTCACGCCGGCGATCTCCATCGTGCGCGCCCTCGACGTTGCACTCGGCCTCCTGCTCGAGGAAGGTCTCGAAGCGGCCTTCGACCGGCACGCGCGACTCGGGCGCGCCTGCCGAGAAGGGGCCAAGGCGATGGGGCTGGAGCTCTTCTCCCCCGACGAGGAGCGCTCGGCGGTCGTGACGGCGATCCGAACGCCCGATGGTGTCGACGCGACGGAGATCGTGGCGGCGTTACGCGACCGGTTCGGGATCACGATCGCAAACGGCCAGGCCGACCTGAAGGGAAAGATCTTCCGCATCGGGCACATCGGCTGGTTTGACGTCTTCGACATCACCACCGCGCTCGCGGCGGTCGAACTCGCCCTTGCCGACGCGGGCGCGGAGATCGAGCGCGGCGTCGCGGTTACGCGCGCGCTCGAGGCCTGGGCCGAGCGCACTCCCGTTTGAGCGCGGTCCTCGTCCGCGAAGAGATCGCGGAGGCCGGAATCCGCCTCCTCCGTGAGCGCGGCTTCGAGGTCGACGTGAACGGAACGTCGGATCTCGCCGAGATGATCGGCCGCTACGACGCGATCGTGATCCGCTCGGCGACGAAGCTGACCGCGGAGCTAATCGAGCGAGGCGAGCGCCTGAAAGTGATCGGCCGCGCGGGAGTCGGCATCGACAACGTCGACGTCGAGGCCGCGACGCGCCGCGGCATCGTCGTCGCGAATGCTCCCGAGTCGACGGTCATCTCCGCTGCCGAGCACACGATCGGCCTGCTCGTCGCCATGACCAGAAACATCCCGCAGGCGCATGCCGCGCTCAAGCAGGGACGCTGGGAGCGCAAGACGTACGGCGGCGTCGAGCTTGCCGACAAGACACTCGGCGTGCTCGGCTTCGGGCGGATCGGCCAGCAGGTCGCGCGCCGCGCGGCGGGACTCGGGATGCGCGTGGTGGCGTACGACCCGTTCGTCGCACCGGAGCGATTCCGCGAGCTCGGCGTGGAAAGCGCGGAGGACGTGGACGGCGTCTATGCGGCCGCCGATTTCCTCACGCTGCATCTGCCCTTGACGGACGAGACCCGGGGCTCTGTCGGCACCGAAGCGTTCGCGAAGATGCGCGCCGGCGTCCGGATCGTGAACGCCGCGCGCGGCGAGCTTCTGGACGAAGACGCGCTGCTCGACGCGGTTCGCTCGGGCAAGGTTGCAGGCGCGGCGCTCGACGTCTTCTCCGCAGAGCCGTACTCGGGCCCGCTGCTGGAGCTCGACAACGTCGTCGTCACGCCGCACCTCGCCGCGTCGACCGAGGAAGCCCAGGACCGCGCCGGCGTGATCATCGCGGAGCAGGTCGCGGCGGCCCTCGAGGGGGGTCTCGTCACGAATGCCGTGAACATCCCTGTGATCGGCTCCGAGGACCTCGAGGTGCTCGGCGCTTACATTCCGCTCGCGGCCAAGCTCGGGCGGCTCGCGATGGAGCTGGCAGAGGGCCGTGTCCAGGAGCTCCGGCTCACCTACTTCGGCGGTCTCGCGCAGTACGACACGCGCTTGCTCACCGTCGCCGCCCTCAACGGAGCCTTCCAGGGGCGCTCAGACCAGCCGGTGAACTACGTCAATGCACCCGTGATCGCAGCCGAACGTGGGGTGGAGGTGCGGGAGGAGCGAAGCCGATCGTCGCGCGACTTCACCAACCTCGTGCGCGTCGAAGCCGTGTCGGATGGGGAGCCGCTGCGCGTCGCCGGCACCACGATCGGGAACGACAACCGGCTCTGGCTCGTGAGCGCGCTGGGCTTCGAGCTCGAGATGGAGCTCGCTCCACTGCTCGTCTTCTTCCGCTACGACGACGTTCCCGGAGTGATCGGCCGCGTCGGGACGCTGTTCGGGGAGGCGGGAGTGAACATTGCGAACATGACGGTCTCGCGCACGCGTCGCGGCGGCCAGGCATTGATGGCGCTGTCGATCGATACGCCTGCGCCGGCGCAGCTCGTGCAGCGTTTGCACGAGGAATTCGCGGACGCCCGCTTCCTTTCGCTCGAGTAGTGCCCTAGTTGAAGAGCTGGCCGGAGCCCGTCGAGCAAATCGCGGCGTTCCTGCGTTCAGCGGGAGTAGAGGGACGTATCGAGGAGCTGCCGGCCGGCGTCGACGAGCCGCCCGGAATCGCGCTGCGCGCCGCCGGCTTCGAGTGCGAGGGCCGCACGCTCGTCGCGCTCGTTCCGGCGGACCGCGCCATCGACCGCGACAAGCTCGCCACGGCCGCCGGCTGCAGCGCGTTGCGGCCTACGCCGTTCCCGGCGTTTCCCTTCCAGTCCGCGCGTGTGTTCTTGGAACGGTCCGTTCTCTCCACGGGGATCGTCTGGCTGGAAGCGGGCTCCCCACGGCATGTCCTCGGGCTCAATCCGTCCCAGCTCGTTCGCCTGACCAGCTCGGAGACGGCCGACCTAGAGGGCCATTTCGAGGGAGGTTCATGACAGGTGCCCGGGGTAGAATTCGACTCCGGCCCGGCCCCTCCCCTCAAAGGAGAATCCTCCATGCAGGAACTCGAGAAGATCTGGATGAACGGCGAGCTCATCGACTGGGCCGATGCCAAGATCCACGTCGGCACGCACGGACTTCATTACGGCTCCGGCGTCTTCGAGGGGATCCGCGCGTACGAGACGCCGAAGGGAAGCGCCGTCTTCCGTCTGACCGACCACCTGCAGCGTCTGCAGAACTCGGCGCGGCTCCTGAACATGGAGCTCGGCTACACGCTCGGCGAGCTGCGGTCGGCGTCGATGGACCTGATCGGCGCAAACGGAATTCCCGAGTGCTACCTGCGCCCGATTGCGTTCTACGGCTACGGAGAGCTCGGCGTTGCGGCCCGCAACCCGGTCGACGTCGTGATCATGAGCTGGCCGTGGGGAACGTACCTCGGCGCCGAGGGATTCGAAAAGGGGATTCGCGCCAAGATCTCGACCTGGACGCGCGTCGGCCCGAACGTCATCCCGCACGTCGCCAAGGCCACCGGCATCTACCTCAACTCGATGCTCGCGGTGATGGAGGCGAATCGCGCCGGCTACGACGAAGCGATCCTGCTCACCGATGACGGCTTCGTCGCCGACGGCTCCGGCGAGAACGTCTTCATCGTCAAGGAAGGGACGATCTATACGCCCGATCTTTCCGCGTCGATTCTGCCTGGGATCACGCGGGACACGGTCATCCAGATCGCGCAGGACCTTGGCTACACCGTCGTGGAGAAGCAGCTCATTCGCACCGATCTCTATCTCGCGGACGAGGTGTTCATGACCGGAACGGCAGCCGAGGTGACGCCGTTGCGCGAGGTTGACGATCAACCGATCGGGCCTCCGGGTCCGGTGACGCTGGCGATCCAGAAGGCCTACCTCGATACCGTGCGCGGTCACAGCGAGCGGTGGGCGCATTGGCTCGAGTACGCGTCGATCGAGCCGGCCAAAGCCCAGGCATGACAGAGGCAGTCCGGGAGATCCCACTCTCCCGGCCGTGGCTCGGCGAGCGAGAGGAGGAGCTCGTCCTCGAGGTCCTTCGGTCCGGTCGCTTGTCACTCGGTCCGTGGATCGATCGCTTCGAGGAGCAGATCGCGGAGCGCGTGGGCGCTCCATACGCAGCTGCGCTCTCGAGCGGGACCGCAGGGCTGCAGCTCCTCTGCAAGATCGCCGGGCTCGGCCCCGGCGACGAGGCGATCACCTCGCCGCTCTCGTTCGTGGCTTCCGCGAACTGCTTCATCCTCGAGGGCGCGGCTCCCGTTTTCGCCGACATCGATCCCGTGACGCTGAACATGGACCCGGGCGCCGTCGAGGCGGCGATCACGGAGCGCACGCGCGCGATCGTCGCCGTGGACATGTTCGGATATCCGTGTGAGCTCGACGAGCTGCGGGCAATCGCAGAGCGTCGCGGGCTGGTGCTGATCGAGGACGCGGCCGAGGCGGTCGGCGCGGAGTACAAGGGACGGCCGCTCGGCTCACACGGGCCCTCGGCGGTGTTCGGCTTCTATCCGAACAAGCAGATGGCGACCGGCGAAGGTGGCGTCGTCGTGACGCACTCGGAGGATGAGTGGCGTCAGCTCGTCAGCCTGCGAAACCAGGGGCGCTCCTACGACGAGGGCGGCGGTTGGTTTCATCACGTGCGCCTCGGGATGAACTACCGGTGGACCGACATCCAGGCCGCGATCGGCCTGGCCCAGCTCGAGAGGCTCGATCGCATTCTCGAGCTCCGTCGCGATGCTGCGCGGCGCTACGACGAGCTGCTCGAGGACGTCGACGGAATCAAGACGCCGGCCGCGGACGACGACGACCACCGTCGCTCCTGGTTCGTTTACGTGGTCAAGCTCGATGCCGATCGCGATCGCACTACCGTGATGGAAGCTCTCAGGCGCGAAGGCGTTGCCAGTGCGGAGTACGTTCCCTGCATCCATCTCCAGCCGTACATGAGAGAGCGATTCGGATTCAGGGAAGGCGTGTGCCCGGTCGCAGAGGAGACGGCGCGGCGCACGCTCGCGCTCCCGTTCTTCACCCAGATCGAGGCCGACGACCAGGAACGCGTCGTCGAGGTTCTGAGCGCCGCACTCGCATAGATCCGCGCCGGTCCGGGAAGGACGCTGCCGGCCGGCGGCAGCGAGGATGTTCGTGAGATCAGGCGGTGGCTGAAGGAGGAAGGCTATGGCGAAGAAGCGGAAAATGACTCCTGAGGAGCTGGCTGAGCGGCTGAAGCGTGAGCGAGAGTTTCGCGAGTTGCTGGAGCGCCGACGCGAACTCGACCAAAAGCTCGCCGCAGAACGCGATCAGGGCCGTAGTTCGTAGGCACGCGCGCGGCGTCGCCATGACGCGATAATCCGCGCATGGCCGAGCCGACTCGGATGATCTTCCTCGGCTTTGGCAAGTACGCGCGCGCCGACAAGATCTACGCGCTCGAGCCCCTCGGAGAGGGAGAGCGCGGTCACGGCCGCCGCACTCGTGTCTGGATCGAAGGGGTTCCCGATCCGATCGTCGCCTCGCGCACCGAGCGGACGATCCTGCACGACATGGGCCATGACGTCGCCGGCTCGCCGATCGTCGACCAGGCGCTCGACCTCGCCGAGCGTCTTGCCGAACAGACGGAGCAAGGACGAGTCGACCTGAACGACCTCGGTCGTCGCGCCCGTCGCCTGCTCCAGGCCACAGCAGCACCGGACGACTCCAAGCTCTTTTGACCCGTAAGGGTGGAGAGCCGGGGGAACCTCCCGGTTCCCCCGAGACCCCCTCCACTGGTCCGCTTACGCGGACAGGCGGCTCCGCGGCCGGGCTCCGCCAGCGAGCCGGCCGGCTCGCGCTCGACATCGCGCCGCTCCGGCGCTCTCCGGCGTTCCGGCGTCTCTGGTTCGGCCAGGGTGTCTCCTTCATCGGGACGGAGATCGCCGAGGTCGCGCTCGCGTATCAGGTGTACAAGCTCACGGGATCGACGCTTGCCGTCGGACTGATTTCGCTCATCCACCTTGTTCCTCTTCTGACCCTCACCGTGATCGGTGGAGCGATCGCGGACGCCTTCGATCGCCGGCGGGTGATGCTCGTGCAGCAGATCGGGATGGTCGCCGGCAGCCTCGGGCTCGCCGCCAATGCAGCCCTGGCGCACCCGCGCGTCTGGCCGCTCTACGCGTTCCAGTTCGTGATCTCCGCGTCGTTCAGCCTCGGGGTCGGAGCCCAGCGCTCGATGACGCCGCAGCTCGTGGACGAGGAGCACTTCATGGCGGCGTCCGCGCTGAACAGCGTTACGTCGCAGTTCGGCGCCGTCGGCGGGCCGGCGGTCGCGGGCCTCCTGATCAAGTACGTCGACCTGAAATGGCTCTACCTCGGCGATTCCGTCACGTACGTTGCCTCGATTGCCGCTGTCGCGTTGCTGCCTCGACTGGCCGCGGCCCACGATGCGGACCGCCCGAGCTGGAGCTCGATCGTCGCCGGCTTCCGCTACGTGCGCGGCCATCCCGTGATCCTCGGATTCTTCCTCGTCGACACGAACGCGATGATCTTCGGCATGCCGAGCGCGCTCTTTCCGGCGCTCGCCGCTCACCGCTTCGGCGACCCGTCGCTGGTCGGGTACCTGTACATGGCTCCGTCCGTGGGCGCGCTGCTCGTCTCCCTCTTGTCGGGCCCCTTGCGACACGTGCGGCGTCAAGGTCTCGGCGTCGTGCTCACCGCCTCGCTCTGGGGCGTGGCGATCGCCGTCTTCGGGTTCGCCCACCAGTTCTGGCTTGCACTGCTGCTCCTTGGCCTCGCGGGCCTGGGTGATCAGATGAGCGCAATTCTGCGATCGGTGATGCTCTACCGGATCACGCCCAACGCGTTGCTCGGACGCGTGTCCGGCATCGAGTTCATGCAGGTCGCGGCTGCACCGTCGCTCGGCAACCTCGAGGCGGGCGCGCTTGCCTCCGCGACGAGCGTCCGCTTCTCGATCGTGTCCGGCGGGGTCGCGTGCGTTGCGGGTTGTCTCTTGCTCGCGCTCGCCTTTCCAGCCCTCATTCGCTACGACTCGAAGGCGAGCGAGTGATCGGCAAGGAGTTCTTCGCGCGCAGCGTCCACGAGGTCGCGCCGGATCTGATCGGCGTCACCCTGCTGGTGGACGGTGTCGGCGGCCGCATCGTCGAGGTCGAGGCGTACGACCAGGAAGATCCGGCCAGCCACGGCTACCGTGGCCGCACGACACGGAACGAGACCATGTTCGGTCCGCCCGGACACGCGTACGTCTACCGCTCGTACGGCATCCACTGGTGCCTCAATCTCGTCTGCGGAGAGGAAGGGGTCGCAGAGGCGGTCCTGATCCGCGCCCTCGAGCCCACCACGCGGCTCGACGAACAGCGACGGCGGCGCGGAGTGAAGGATGTGCGCGCACTCTGCTCGGGGCCGGGGAAGCTCTGCCAGGCTCTCGGCATCGCGCGCGATCACGACGGCCTGGCCCTCGATGCGCCGCCCTTTCAGCTCGACCCGCGCGGCGAGGCGCCAGAGATCATCACGGGTCCGCGCGTCGGGATCACCCGCGCGACCGAGCTCTCGTGGCGCTACATGGAGCATGGTTCTTCGTTCTTGAGCCGATCAGCGCCGCGGCGCTCTTCATCGACGAGCGAAGCGAAGTCCTAACTTCATCCCGCGAAAAGTGCGGAGCACTTTTCGCGGAAGTTAGCCGTGCCCTACGACCAACCTGATCTTCATCCGAGGTCCGGCAGCAACGCCGGCCGGCGGCATCTGCGCGAGGACGAGCCCCGCGCGGCCGTCGGCAAACCGGGCGATCGCCGGGACGAGCCCTCTCGCACGTAGCCGTCGCCGGGCCTCGCGAATCGGCAGCCCGACGATCCCCGGGACGACGCCGTGCAAGGGCTTCGCCAGCACGAGCGTCACGGTGTCGTAGGACGAGGCGCGCCCCTTGCGCGGAAACTGGTCGAGGACGAGATCGATCCGTTGCTTCGGCTTCGCGGGCTTGTACACGATGTTGGGCGTCAGCGGCTGCGCGGCGAGCGTGATCCTGGCGCGTGCAACCTTCAGGCCGATCACGCGCGGGATCTCCACCTCGTTCGGCTTGCAGTTCGCCGTGTGGCTCGGGCCGTGTCCCGAGAAGTACGAGATGAGGGCGGTCTCGCGGCAGTAGCCGTTGTCCAGCTGCAGGCGACCGTCGCGCCAGACCACGCGCTTCGAGGTCGCGTACTGGTACGAGTACGCAGGGAACGATTCCGGCGTCGTCCCTGCCAGCGCGAGCTGTGTGAACACGCGCCAGATCTCCGCAGGGAACGTACCTCCGGCGACGGGATCACCGTGATACTCGGTGAGCATCGGCTTCAGCCGATTCGGGTAGCCGACCCAGATGGCCGTCGCGAGCTGCGGCGTGTAGCCGACGAACCACGCGTCGCCGTAATTCTCCGTCGTCCCGGTCTTGCCTGCAGCGGCGCGATCTGGGAGGCTCGCCCGTTTGCCGGTACCGGAACGGACGACTCCCTCGAGGATGCTCGTGAGGAGCGCGTCCTCGTCACGAGGCAGGATCTGGCGATCGACCGGCCTGTTGTCGTCGATCATCGCTCCGTGCGGGTTGCGCACGCGAGCAATCGCGCGCGGCCGGTTACCGAACGCCGCGCCGTCGACACGGCGGCCGTCGTTGGCGAACGTCGAGAACGCGCGGGCCATCTCGAGCGGACTCACAGCGTCGACCCCGAGGCCGATGCCGAAATACGGGTTGAGGTGCCGCGTGATGCCGAGCTTGCGCGCGGTCCGCGCAACGCTTTTGGGCCCGACGAGCCGCGTCAGCTGCGCGAAGACGCTGTTGTCCGACACGATCGTCGCGGTGGTCAGGTCGGCCGAGCCGATGTAGTCGTTCTCGTAGTTGTGCACCGGCCAGTAGCGATCGCCCATGAAGATCATCAGCGGCTTCGAGGCAAACGTCGTCGCGGGCGAGACTCCCTCCTTCAGCGCAGTGGCGAGGACGAAGGGCTTGAACGACGAGCCCGGCTGCCGCTCGCCCTGAACCGCCAGGTTGAACTGGCTCTGCCGGAAGTTGTCGCCGCCGTACATCGCGAGCACCTCGCCCGTGCTCGGGCGGACGGCGACGAGCGCCGCCGACGGCCCGTTCGGCTCCTTCAGGATGCTCTCGATCGCCCGACGCGCCAGCTTCTGGAGCCTGAGGTCGATCGTCGTCTGGACGTTCAGGCCGCCGCCGAAAACCCGTCGCGTGCCGTACTTCTCGATCAGCTGCTGCTTGACGTAGTTGACGAAGTAGGGCGCCGGCCCTTGGATTCCGGGGAGGTGGACGTCCTCGGCGCGCGGGAGAGGTGCGCGCGCCGCGCGCCTGAGGTCGCGTGCCGAGATGTCTCCCTGCGACAGCATCGCCTTCAGCACCTCGAGCCGACGCGCACGTGCGGTCTTCGGGTTCGCAACCGGGTCGAAGCGGGACGGGTCGGCCGGAATGCCTGCGAGCAGCGCGGCCTGCGGAAGGGTCAGCCTCGCCGCGGTGCTGTTGAAGTACGTCTGCGCGGCGCGCTGGATGCCGTAGGCGCCGTTCCCGAAATAGATCGTGTTCAGGTACGCCGTCAGGATCCGCAGCTTCTTCCAGCGTTGCTCGAGCTGCCAGGCGAGGGCTGCCTCCTTCAGCTTGCGGCTGATCGTCCGCTCCGTCGTGACGCATGAGTTCTTGACGAACTGCTGCGTGATCGTCGACCCGCCCTGCACGACCCTCTTGCTCGTGAAGTCGGCCCAGACGGCGCGCGCGATCCCGCGCAGGTCGACGCCTCGGTGCTCGTAGAAGCGTTTGTCTTCGATCGCGACGATCGCCTGCTGCATGATCGGCGCGATGTCCTTTGTGTCCACGAGGATCCTGCTCTCCGATCCGCGCAGCGTCGCCAGGATCGTGTGGTCGTCGTTCGCGTAGATGTGACCGTCGACCTCATGGGGGACGCGCGTCGGGTCGCAGGTCGGGATCTGGCTCGCGACCGCCGTGATCAGCCCAAAGGTGAAGGAGGCGAAGCCGAGCAATCCGAGGATGAGGATCAGCGCGAGGAGGCGGAGCTTGCGGATTCTCCGCCGGCGTCCGTTAGAAGCGGGCAGAGCCCTCCTGCGTCTGCGGCGAAGCAAGCGCCGGATTCTAGGGCACTAACTCTGCGCGCGGTACGGCACCGTGATGAAGGGCGGGCTCGTTGGAGCCGTCGTTCCGCCCTTCTGCTCTTTCGTCACCAACACGGTTGCGCCCTTCCGAACAGGTTGTTCCAGCGGCACTGCGACCACCTTCCCGCCCTGGAACAGACCCGCAGGCTGCGGCGCACTGCCGTCGGCCACCCAGGCCTCGTATGTCAAGCCCTGGCCGGGATCGGGGAGGTCGCGTACGACGAGCGCAGCATCGCCCGTCCCGGTCACGACGAGTGCGATTGTTCCATGCGCGTATGCGACCGTCTTCGAGTCCGGTCGAGCGAGGAGTTCCGCAATGCGTTCCTGCTGCGCGACCGACTGTGCGAGTGTCTCGTTTCTGCGGTCGAGCTTGCCCGACAGAGAGGCCGCCCAGATACCGAGGCCGATCGCCGCGCAGGCCGCCACGGCGGCGACGGCGGCGACCGGCATTGCCCAGCGCGGGCGCAAGGGGATGACCTTTGCCCGCTCGTTCCGCGCCTGCTGGAGGATGCGGGTGCGCAGCTCCGGCGGCGGCATCGGGGCCTCGGTGGCGTAGGCGAGCGCGCCGGCAGCCACCGACAGCGACGCGAGCTCCTCGCGGCAGCGTTCGCAGTGCGCCAGGTGCGCTTCGTACTCGCGCACGTCCTCGGGATCGAGGGCGTCGAGCGCGTACGCGGCGGTCAGGTCGTGGAGGGTGTCGGCTTCCATGCCGTCTCTCCGGGCCCGGGCTCCGCGAGCAGCTCGCGGAGCCTGGCGAGGCCGGTGAACATTCTGCTCTTGATCGTACCGACGGGCTGTCCGAGCCTCTCGGCGAGCTCCGACTGGCTGAAGCCGCCGTAGTAGGCGAGCTCGAGCGCCTCACGCTGCTGGTCGGGAAGCTGCCTGAGGGCGGCCTGAACGCGTTCACGCTCGAAGCGCAGCCACGCATCTTCCTCGGCCGAATCGGTCGGGGCCGGCTCGAGTCCCTCGGCCAGCGACTCTGCGCGGCGGCGGTCCTCCCGGCGGACGAGGTCGACGGCGCGGCGGTGCACGAAGGTGAGGAGCCAGGTGCTCGCCTTCGCGCGTTCCGGCATGAAGCGGTCGGCGTTGCGCCAGGCTGACAGGAACCCTTCCTGCACGGCATCCTCCGCAAGCCGCTCGTCACGGAGAACTCTGAGCGCGACGCCGTAGGCCACGCGCCCGAAGCGGTCATACAGCTCGGCGAGCGCGGACTCGTCGGACCGGGCGACGAGCGCGACCACCGCTTCGTCCGAGAGATGGGCGAAGGATCGCGCCATTGGCCGAGGAGTCTCCTGCATTCACGGTCATTCGTGTGGGGCGCCGTTCTGGTTCGATGGAGGCGCCATGCCCATACCGCACCGCACGCAGATGCAGATGATCAAACGGCGCCTCGTCGGCAAAGATGGCGCCGAACGGATTCGTGAGCTCCGCGAGATCCTGGCCGAGCTCCCGGGATACCGCAGCGGTCCCTACGCGGACATCCGCAAATGGGTCACTGCCGAGCTCGGCAAGACGCGGACGCGCGCACGCGTCGTCCATCGAGACTCGCTCGCGGTACGGAGGGAGGGCGCGGCCCAGATCGCGCTCGTCGGGCCTCCGAATGCCGGGAAGTCGTCGCTGCTGCAGGCTCTCTCGAACGTCCAGATCAAGACGGGTGATTACGCGTTCACGACGACACGGCCGGTGTCTGCGGTGACTCGGATCGCGGGAGTCCACGTTCAGCTCGTCGAGATTCCCGGATTGATCGAGGGCGCCGGCGAGGATCGCGGCGGCGGCCGGTCGCTGCTCGGCGTTCTGCGTGGAGCCGACGCGATCGTCCTTTGCCAGGACGTCTCGGCTGCGACGGATGAATTGCAGCAAGTGCGCGCCGAGCTAGCGCACGCTGGAATCTCGCGGCCGGAGCTGCTCGCGGCGACGAAGTTCGACGAAGCCGCGGCGGACACTCTTGAGCGCGTCGCGGCTGCATTCTCCGATCTGGAGGTGGTGGCTGTTTCCGTGCTCGACGACGGCAGTCTCGAGGCGCTCCGCGCCGCCATCTGGAGGTTGACCGGCCTGGTAAGGGTCTTCCTTCGCCGCGAGGGGCAGGGCGAGGAGGACCCGGTCGCGCTTCGTCCGCCGGCAACGGTCGCGAAGGTTGCGCGCTCCATTCACCACGAGCTCGAGTCGCGTTGCCGCGGCGCTCGCGTGTGGGGCGATTCCGCACGCTTCGAAGGCCAGCGCGTCGGACGAGAGCACGTTCTCGCGGACGGGGACGCCGTCGAGATCATCACGCGCGGCTGACGTTCGAACCGATTCTTCGCGTCGCGCGAATCAGCGTCGACACGACGGCCACGACAGACCGCAGACACCAACCGGCCGTCTGAAAGGAGCGACAGGACGATGCGCAAGCTCGCGTTCGTTCTCTTGGCGGCCGCAGCCTCGGCAGCGCTCATCGCAGCGCTCGCGTCTCGGGGCGGGAGCCCTTCGTCGGCCCAGGCATCGAGCCACCGGGAGGCCCCGTTGATCTCGGAAGATCCCTCCGCGGACAACACCGACACGTACGCGTTCCGGAGTCCGGATCGCCCGGACACGGTGACGATCATCTCCAATTACATCCCCGGCGAGGATCCGGCCGCCGGTCCGAACTGGTACACGTTCTCGCCGTCGGCGCGCTACGTCATCTACGCCGACAAGAACGGCGACGGCAAGCCGGACGTGACCTGGCGGTTCCGCTTCAAGAACCGAGCGCCGGTTGCATTCCTGCAGAACACGCAGCAGGAGTACACCGTTACGCGAGTCGAGGGAAAGTCCTCGCGCGTCATCGGCAGCGGGCTGCTCACTCCGCCTGACAACATCGGGCCGCGCTCGACGCCGAACTACCACACGCTCGCGCTGGCCGGCGTCCACGATTTGAGCGACGGCGCCAAGGTGTTCGCCGGACAGCGTGACGACGGGTTCTTCGGCGACATCGGGGCGGCGTTCGACCTCGTTGCGATCCGAAACGGCACCGGCGCAACCGGCGGCGGAAAGGACTTCTTCGCCGGCTTCGCGGTGCACGCGATCTCGCTGCAGGTCCCGCTGTCGCAGCTCGACAACGGCGGCAACCACATCGTAGGCATCTGGTCGGCCACCGACCGGCCGAAGGTGTCGGTCACCGTCAAGGGCGAGAAGGTCCGCCGGAAGACGACCTGGGTTCAGGTCTCCCGCCTCGGCAATCCGCTGATCAACGAGCTCCTCATTCCGACGCAGCTCAAGGACAAGTGGAACGCCGTCGGACCGGACAAGGACAAGCAATTCGAGCAGTACTACTCGAGTCCGATCCTGGCGAAGCTGCTGAACCAGCTGTACCCGCAGTTCGGCCCGTTCAAAGAGACCGACCGCACTGACCTCGTGTCGGTGCTGCTGACGGGCTTGAAGGAGCCCAACCTCAACTTCACCGGCGACACGCGCGCCGATGAGATCCGCCTCAACCTGGCGATCGCGCCGACCGCCGCCGTCGGGAAGGGCAACAGGCTCGGCGTCCTTGGTGGCGACCTCGCCGGGTGGCCGAACGGCCGGCGGCTCGAGGACGACGTCATCGACATCGCGGAGCGCGCTGTCGGCGGCGTCCTGATCGGACACAGCCTGCCGCTCGGCGACGGCGTCGACGCGAACGACGTCGCGTACACGGCGACGTTCCCGTATCAGGCCGACCCGTTCAGCGGCTACGACAACACGAAGGGCGAGCAGAAGCCCTAGTCAACGATCCGAGGGGCCGCCGCCCGCGGCGGCCCCTCCGAACCGCTTTCGCCCAGCAGACGAATCAGCACCATCAACTGGGGAGGGAGGGAGACACATGAAACGAGCACTATTCACGCTGGCAGGAGCTGCGCTACTGGTGACCCTGGCGGGGTTCGTGGGCGCAGGCCCGCAGGGCGCAACCGCGTCGAGCCACCGCGAGGCGCCGGTGATCAGCGAGGACCCTGCGGCAGACAACACGGACGTCTACGCATTCGTCAGTCCCGATCGTCCGGACAGCGTCACGATCGTCGCGAACTACATCCCGCTCGAAGAGCCTGCGGGGGGGCCGAACTTCGCGAAGTTCGCCGATAGCGTCCTTTACGCGATCCACGTCGACAACAACGGCGACGGCAAGGACGACGTCACCTACGAGTTCCGGTTCAAGACGCAAGTCCTGAACGGGAACACGTTCCTCTACAACACCGGCCCGATCACCTCGCTGACGGACCCGGACTGGAACGTGCGCCAGACGTACAGCGTCACGCGCGTCGCCGGTCCAGGAAAGTCGGAGGTTCTCGGCGAGAACATCCCGACGCCGCCGGTCAACATCGGCCCGCGCTCGACGCCGGACTACGACTCGCTCGCAAACGCGGCGGTTACTGAGATCCCAAGCCCGGCGGGACCGATCAAGGTCTTCGCGGGCCAGCGCGACGATCCGTTTTTCGTCGACCTCGGCTCCGTGTTCGACCTAGCCGGGTTGCGACCGTTCAACCCCTTCCACATCATTCCGCTCCCGGCGGAGGACGGGGTGGACGGCGTCGCCGGCTTCAACACGCACTCGGTCGTGCTCCAGGTGCCGACGGCGCAGTTGGCTGAGTTCAGCCGGCCGACGATCGGGATCTACGCGAGCGCAAGCCGCCAGAAGGTCACGATCCTCGAGGAGGACGGGACGAGGAAGAGCGAGGGGGCGTGGACTCAGGTCTCGCGCCTCGGCGAGCCGCTCATCAATGAGGCCGTGATTCCGCTCGCGAAGAAGGACCTGTGGAACGGCTCGGAGCCCGAGGGCGACGCGCAGTTCGAGGGCTTCTACACGAAGCCCGAGGTCACGAGGCTCGAGAACGCGCTCTACCCTGTCCTCGACAACGCGCCCGATACGGGCCGCGGCGACCTGGTTGCCGTCCTGCTCACGGGCGTGCCGACGCTCAACTTCACGGGTGACACGAAGTCCGACCTGATCCGGCTCAACACCTCGATTCCGCCCAGCGGACCGGCCGGCACCGGCAACCGCCTCGGCCTGCTCGGTGGCGACTTCGCCGGCTTCCCGAACGGGCGGCGGCTCGAGGACGATGTCACTGACATCGAGCTGCGGGCGTTCGCCTGCGGCTACGGGCCGATCGTCGGACCGATCATAGAAGGGTTCGGGTTCTGCAAGCGCGCCGATGAGTCCAAGCCGAACGCGAACCGGACACCGAACAACCTGCTCGGCGACGGCGTCGACAAGAACGAGAAGCCGTTCATGACGACGTTCCCCTACGTCGCGTCCCCGCACCAGGGGTACGAGCACCGGCATCACGGCGCCTGATGACCCGAAGGCGCTTGGCAACAGCAGGGACGGTGGCGGCGATCGCCGCCACCGTCCTCCTCTTCGGCGGCGTGTTTCGCGAAGGCGGCGCCGCGCAGCCCACACCGGTGGCGGCGTCGCAACTCGTCGGCGATTTCGCCGTCCGCGATACCGCGTCGGTGGTTCTGAGCCTCGAGCAGCAGGTGCGGGCCCGGCCAAGAGATCCGCGCGGGCTGACGTCGCTCGGGCTCGCGTATCAGCAACGGTTTCGCGAGACGGCCGACGCGTCGTACCTCTCGCGCTCGGAAGAGGCGCTGCATCAGGTGCTCGCGCTTGCGCCGCGTGACCCGATCGCGACCGGCGGGCTCGCATCTCTCGCGCTCTCCCGCCACCGGTTCCTGGATGCGCTCGTGCTCGCCCACCGGGCACACGTACTGGCACCCGACTCCGTGCGGCCGTATGCCGCGCTCGGAGACGCCCTGATCGAGCTCGGCCGCTACCCCGGTGCGTTCAAGACGTTCGACACGATGGCGCGGCTGAAGCCTTCGCTCGCAGCGTATTCGCGTATCTCATATGCGCGTGAGCTGCTCGGTGACGTCCATGGCGCCGAGTCGGCCATGAAGCTCGCGCTCGATGCCGCGATCGGCCAGCCCGAGGCGCTGGCCTGGACCCACCTCCAGCTCGGCAAGCTGGCCTGGTCGGTGGGACGTATCGGTCCGGCCGCGCACGAGTACCGCGCCGCGCTCGCCGCCTTCCCCGGCTACGTGTACGCCTATGACGCTCTCGCGCAGGTCGAATGGGCGCGTGGCGATCTGCGCCGCGCGATCGCGCTCGAGCGTCGCGCAGCGGACGCCGTTCCACTGCCGCAGTTCGTCGCCACACTCGGCGACCTTCAGCGCGCTGCGGGGGACGAGCGTGAGGCACGCCGGCAGTACGCGCTGATCGGCGCGATCCGGCGGCTCCTCGTCGCAAACCGGGTCAGAACCGATCTCGAGGCCGCCCTCTTCGACGTTGACCACGCCGTCCGCCTTCCCCGCGCACTCGCTCGCGCGCGCGCCGCCTATCGCGATCGTCCTTCGATTGAGGGTGACGACGTCCTTGCCTGGGCGCTCGCGCGCAACGGCCGCTGTGTCGAAGCGCTCCGGTACTCGAAGCGCGCGCTCCGGCTCGGGACGCTCGATGCGCCCAAGTTCTTCCACCGCGGAATGATCGAGCGTTGTCTCGGCCACGGTGCGGAGGCGAGGCGCTGGTTCCGGCGCTCGCTCGCGCTCAACCCGCACTTCTCGGTGTTGTGGGCACCGGCGGCTCGGAGATACGCGTCGTGAAGCGGCTCGTCATCCTCCTTGTTGCGCTCGCCGCCCTTGCTGCGCCGGTGGCCACATCCGCGCACCCGCTCGGCAACTTCACGGTGAATCGTTTCAGCCGCGTCGAGGTCTCCGGCCCGCGCGTGTACGTCCTCTACGTCCTGGACATGGCGGAGATCCCGACCTTTCAGGCGGGAAAGATCGACGCGCGAGCCTACGCGCGTCGAATTGCGCGGCGAGTCACGCTGACGGTCGACGGACGCCCCGGCCGGCTTCTTCCCGGGGAGACCGAGCTCGCGCATCCGCCGGGCGCCGGGGGCCTGCGCACGACTCGGCTCGAAGTCGTCCTGCGCGGCCCACGTCTCACCGGAGCGAGCGATGTCCGTTATGTCGACACGAACTACGCCGACCGGATTGGCTGGAAGGAGGTTGTCGTCGGCGGAGACGCGCCCAGCCGTAGTCACGATTTGCGCGCCTACCCGAAGGACCTTCTGCGGAGCCCGCTCGACGTCACTACCGTCTCCGCCCGACTCGTCCCGGGGGCTGGCACCGAGACAGCGCCGGTTCTGACAAGCGGCCGTGCGTTGCAGGCGCCGGACCGCGTAGCAGATTCCGGCTTCGCGTCGCTCGTCAGCCGCGAGCACCTCGGCTTGTGGGTGATCCTCGGATCGCTCGCCGCGGCGATGTTCTGGGGCGCAGCGCACGCACTCTCGCCTGGTCACGGAAAGACGATCGTCACCGCGTATCTCGTGGGTCAGCGCGGAACTCCTCGCCATGCCGCGCTGCTCGGACTCATCGTCACGATGACGCACACGATCGGTGTCTTCGTGCTCGGGCTCGTGACGCTGTTGCTCTCGCGCTTCATCGTGCCTGACGAGCTCTACCCATGGCTCAACCTCGTCTCCGGCTTGCTCGTCGTCGGCATCGGTGGATCGGTGCTTCATACGCGCTGGAAGCACCGCGCACACGCCCACGAACATCATCACGATCACGAGCAAGACCTGAGCCGACGTTCGCTCGTCGCAGTCGGCGTCACGGGCGGTCTGCTTCCGTGCCCGTCGGCGCTCGTCGTCCTGCTCGCCGCGATCTCACTGCACCGCGTCGGTTTCGGCATGCTCCTGGTCGTTGCGTTCAGTGCCGGCCTGGCGCTCACGATCACCGGCATCGGCCTCGTCGCCGTACTCGCACGGGGCGCGTTCCGAAGGTTCAGCTTCGAGGGGCGGCTCGTCTCGCTGCTCCCTGCAGCCAGTGCCCTCGTGATCCTCGCGGCCGGCGTTGGGATGACAGTCCACGCGCTTCCGAAGGTGACGTAGCGTGTTCGGCCTCGACGACGGGATCGCGGCATTTTCCAACGGGACGACTCTGTTGCTCGTTGCGGCGGTGTCGGTGCTCCTGGGCTTGCGTCATGCAAGCGATCCCGATCACCTTGTCGCCGTCACGACGATGATCGCCTCGGGACGAGAGCGAGCGACCCGGCACGCTGCGAAGCTCGGCTTCACGTGGGGGCTCGGCCATGCGACCTCCCTGTTCGTCTTCGGCCTGCCCGTCGTGCTGTACAGCGCGTACCTCCCGGGGCCCGTGCAGGATGCAGCCGAAACGAGCGTCGGCTTCTTCATCGTTCTGCTTGCTGTTCTCCTGCTCGTGCGCTGGCGCCGCGGCGCATACGGCTCCGCAACGCACACACATGCCCATCCAAAGACAAGAAACAGCCGGCAGGCGTACTGCATTGGCCTCGTTCATGGGATGGGCGGCACCGCGGGAGTCGGGCTCCTGCTTCTCGCGACGATCCACAGCCGCCTCCTGGCTGTCGCCGCACTCGCGATCTTCGCGCTGTTCACGGCGCTGTCGATGACCGTGCTCTCGACGGGATTCGGAATCGTCCTCTCGAGCGCCCCGGCGCGGCGCTGCTTCCACCGCCTCGCGCCCGCCCTCGGCGCGGCAAGTCTCGCGTTCGGCGCCTGGTATGCGCTCGGCGCGCAAGGGATCGTGCCCTACATCTTGTAGTGCGATACGTTGATGCCGCGTGCCGACCGCAGTTCCCTACGGTTCCTGGGCCTCGCCCATCACGCTCGACCTCGTCGCAGGCGAAGGCGGAATCGCATTCAGCTTCCTGGACATCACCGACGAGGGCATCTACTGGCTCGAGAGCCGGCCGCATGAGAAAGGGAGGAATGTCCTCGTCTTCTGCCCTCACGGCGGCTCACCGGTAGACGTCGTCCCGGATGGCTTCAACGTTCGCAGCCGGGTGCACGAGTACGGCGGCGGCGCCTGGTTTCGCGACGGCGCGGTTGTCTACTGCTCGAACTTCGACGACAGCCGTCTCTATCGCATCGACGAACCGGGTGCGGAGCCGCAACCGATCACGCCTGAGCCGCGAGAGCCTCACACCCTCCGCTATGCCGACGGTCGTGTCTTCGCCGGCGGCCACCTGATCGTCTGCGTCCGCGAGTCGCACGGCGACGGCGAGCCGCGCAACGAGCTCGTCGTGCTATCGGCCAACGGTCCGGCCGAGCCGCACGTGATCGCAACCGGACGCGACTTCTATGCCGCGCCGCGACCCAGCCCTGACGGCACACGCCTTGCCTGGCTCGCCTGGGATCACCCACGGATGCCGTTCGAGGGAACGGATCTCTGTGTCGGCGATCTGGCTCCGGACGGATCGGTCTCGACCGACCGGCGAGTGGCCGGGTCGGAGGACGAGTCGATCTGCCAGCCGGAGTGGAGCGCCGACGGTCTCCTGCACTTCACCTCCGACCGGACCGGGTGGTCGAACCTCTATGTCGAGCGGGACGGGGAAGTTCACGCCCTCACGCGAGAGCAGGCCGAGCTCGGCTTTCCGCAATGGGTCTTCGACCTCACGCGCTACGCATTTCTGCCGGACGGCCGCATCGCCTGCGTCTTCACTCGGGCCGCCGTCGACGCTCTGGAATTGCTCGACGTTACGAATGGAGAGCTCGAGCGCATCGATCTCCCCTACACGAGCTTCTCGCTGTCTCTGAAGAGCCACGGCAACACCCTCGTTTTCGCGGCCGCGTCGCCGACGAAACCAACTGCCGTCCTGACGCTCGACGTCGAGTCCGGCACGCGTGACGTGATTCGCCGCTCGACGGACGTCTTGCTCGACGAGCGTTACCTGTCGATCGCCGAGCCGATCGAGTTCGAAGGCGCGGACGGTCTGACGTCGCACGGCTTCTACTACGCGCCGACGAATCCGGACTACACCGCGGGGGCAGACGAGCTGCCGCCGCTGCTCGTCGCCGTCCACGGCGGCCCCACGGCGCATGTCTCCACGGCGCTCGCTCTGGACATCCAGCTCTTCACCAGTCGCGGCTTCGCCGTCGTCGAGCTCAACTACAGCGGGAGCACAGGCTACGGGCGTGAATACCGCGACCGTCTGCGCGGACGCTGGGGTGAGGTCGACGTCGAAGACAGCGTCAGCGCCGTGCGCTACCTCGTCAACCGCGGAGACGTGGATCCTTTACGTGTCGAGATCGTCGGCGGCAGCGCCGGTGGCTACACGACCCTCCTCGCCCTTGCGCTTCGGGACGAGTTCGCCGCAGGCACTTCGTACTACGGTGTTGCCGACCTCGTCACCTTCCACGGCGACACTCACAAGTTCGAGTCGCACTACGACGAGTACCTCGTCGGCCCCTGGCCGGATGCGATCGATCGCTACCGCGAGCGCTCGCCGGTGAATCAGGCCGATTCGATCTCACATCCGCTGCTCGTGCTGCAGGGCCTCGACGACAAGGTCGTCCCGCCTTCGCAGTCCCAGGTCATCCTCGAGGCACTGGCGGCTCGGGGAATCCCCCACGCGTACATCGCCTTCGAGGGCGAGGGCCACGGCTTCCGGAAGGCGGAGAACGTCAAGCGCGCACTCGAGGCACAGCTCTCGTTCCTCGCGCAGGTCTTCGGCTTCGAGCCGGTCGACGAGATCGAGCCGATCCGGATCGAGAATCTGGAGAAGGTGGCTCACTAGAATCGGCGGCCATGGCCGTCGCCGATCAAGTGGCAGAGCTGACGCGGAACGCGACGAACGTCCTCCCCGAGGGAGGTCTGGAGCGCAAGCTCGCGCTCGGCCGGCCGCTCCGCGTCAAGCTCGGGATCGACCCGACGGGGCCCGACATTCACTTGGGCTTCGCGGTCGTGCTGCACCGCCTCCGCGCATTCCAGGATGCGGGGCACGTCGCGGTTCTGATCGTCGGTGACTACACAGCGCGAATCGGTGATCCATCAGGACGCTCGAAGGAACGCGAAATCCTGCCTGACGAGGTGCTCGATCGCAATGCGAAGCTCTTCGCCGAACAGGCCTACCGGATCCTCGACCGCGGGCGCACCGAGATCCGGTTCAACGGCGAGTGGCTGGCCAAGCTCGATTACGCCGAGCTCGTCCGTCTCACACGCACGGGAACGGTCGCGCGGCTGCTCGAGCGGGACGACTTCGCAAACCGGTTCGCGGCGCGCGAGCCGATCTCCGTCTCCGAGCTCCTGTATCCCTTTGCGCAGGGATACGACTCGGTCGCCGTCGAGGCCGACGTCGAGGTGGGGGGCAGTGACCAGCTCTACAACCTGCTGATGGGCCGCGATGTAATGGAGCACTACGGTCTGGAGCCGCAGGCGGTTGTCACCTACGAGCTGCTCGTCGGAACGGACGGCGTCGACAAGATGTCGAAGTCGCTCGGGAACTACATCGGCATAGACGAGCCGCCCGAAGAGCTATTCGGAAAGACCATGTCGATCCCGGACGACCTGCTCGCGCAATGGTGGCTACTTTGCCTCGACCGCGACCCTCCGGAGAGTGAGCCGATGGAGGCGAAGCTCGCTTTGGCCCGCGGAATCGTCGAGCGCTATCACGGTCCAGAGGCTGCGGAGCGCGCTGAGGAGCACTTCACGCGGGTCGTTCGCGAGCACCAGGAGCCCGAGCAGGTGCCGGAGGCCGCGCTGCCGGACGGAGATCCCATCCATTTGCCGGCCCTGCTGGTTGAGCATCTCGGCGTCGCCTCAACGAGCGAGGCCAGGCGGCTGATTGCTCAGGGAGGCGTAAAGCTCGACGGTCAGGCGGTCGCCGAAATCGACCTTCCGCGAGTCCGGCTCGAGGGCGCCCTCCTCCAGGCCGGAAAGCGCCGATTCATGCGGTTTCGCAGCGGTTGACCGGGGGTCGATCGCTGCTATCATTCCCCGGCTGCCCGATAGGGCGGTGTAGGACGGTCCCTGTACCTCGACACTGGAGCGCCCTCAGGACGCAATCGGATACGACGCAAGTTCCGAGCTTCCATGGGCCTCTGGCGCGAGTCGGAGGCTTTTTTACGCCGCAAGCAGCGACGGTCTTTGAAAACTCAGCAGCGTGCGTTTACGTCGAGACCTCACCGGCCCTTCGGCATCGCTTGCGATGCCGATTCGCAGCCGGCGGGGAAACGAACAACCTGTCACATCCCTTCGGGGATGGACTTTGAGCACAAGCTCAAGGTGAAAAGATCGCCCCTTTTTGGGGCAATCATTCTTCACGGAGAGTTTGATCCTGGCTCAGGACGAACGCTGGCGGCGCGCTTAACACATGCAAGTCGAGCGAGAACCGGCCCTTCGGGGCCGGGGACAGCGGCGAACGGGTGAGTAACACGTGGGT
>WNFU01001690.1_pt1 | contig 30851 bp, 19 predicted proteins | sample 5400121 | NCBI WGS metagenome assembly WNFU01 (sample SAMN13153360, study PRJNA577476) | soil metagenome | isolation source: 100 cm soil or saprolite under grassland replicate 1 | place: USA:California | collected 2016-06-15
ACAACAAGTTGCTACCTCCTCGCCACGGCGCCCGCTGACGCGTCCGACCTGAACGCGAACGGCTGAGACACCACACGCGCCCACAAGCGCCCGACACCCATCCCGACCGCACCGAATCGAGATTTCCGACCCCTACAGGCTCGACGTATTCGAGGCCGAGCACCCGGAGGTGCGGGTCGTGCGGATGCTGCCCGGGTTGACGTTCAAGAGCGAAGCCGCCGCCGCTGTGCGGCGCCTGTTTGCGGGTCCGTTTGCGCCGGATTCGGTGCTGCGGCCCCTCTGGTTTCGGTCTTTCCTGAGATTGCCGGGCTTCGCGTTCAGGCTGTGCATTTCGCTCGACGCCGCGGAGCCGGCACGAGCGGTTCGGCCGCGGGTCGGGAATTCAACGCTGACGTTCGCCCGTGGCCCGATCCGAACGCGTACCGACCAGATCGAGGCGATAGGCCATTGCCACGGCCTCTGCCCGACTGTGCACGTTCAGCTTGGCAAGGATCCGCTGAATGTAGGTGGCCACGGTGTGCGAGCTGATGAAGAGCTGCAGGGAGATCTCCTTTTGACTCTTCCCCTCGGCCAGGAGAGAGAGCACCTCGTGCTCTCGGGCCGTCAGATTCGGGTGCGACGACACGTCCTTGCTCGGACGGCGCCCGAAGCCGGATCGACGTAGCAGTCCTCGGATCCTTGCCACGAGCTCGTCCGGGGCCACCGGCTTGACCAGGTAATCGTCCGCTCCGATGAGCAATCCGGCGGCTCGGTCGTGAGGCTCCGTGCGCGCCCCGGAGATGAACATGATCGGCAACTCGTCGCCGAATCGGGCGCGGAGGGTGTGGGAGACCTCGTATCCACTGATTCCGTTCAGGTGGACATCGAGCAAGACCAGCGCCGGCGGCGCGTCGATGAACGCGCGCAGGAAGTCCTCGCCCAACTCGAACTCGGATGCGGTGTAGCCCTCGAGGGCGAGCAGCTCGGCCAGGTATGCCCGGAAAGCCGCATCGTCGTCGACGACCGCGATGGTGCCGCAGTGATTTGTCACTTCTCCCTCTCCCGAAGCTTTCCCCAGTCGCCTGGGGACAAGCACCTTGTCATGTCTTAGCCCATTTGCATGACATGTCAAGCCTGCAATTGCACTACATGGCGCTACTGCGCAAATCATGGGGTCGTAGGCTGTTGTAAACCAGACGTTCACCCTAGCCTTGAGGTCACTGCTCCGTTGCTGCTTTCGCGACGGAGCCAATGCGGCAGGGGGTAGGAGGACGGGCCTTGGGTGCAACGAACCCCATCGAGAATTTCGAACAGGGTCGGCCGTCGACGAACGGTCACGGGCCGATCGCCGACGAGCAGACTGACAACCAGATCGAGCTGACGATTGTCGTTCCGACCAGGAACGAACGCGAGAACGTCGCAGCGCTGCTGTCCCGCTTGGACCGGGTTGCTCCGAATGTCAGCGCCGAGATCTTGTTCGTCGACGACAGTGACGATCGGACGGATGAGCTCGTCGCGGAGATCGGCCGAACCACCCAGCGCATGGTGCGGCTGATTCATCGGAATGCGGACCGGCGCACGAATGGACTTTCCGGTGCCGTCGTCGAGGGCGTGCGCGCTGCACGCGGACAGTGGATCTGCGTAATCGACGGTGATCTCCAGCACCCACCGGAGCTGATCGCGCAAATGATCGAGCGGTCTCGCGCCGGCGACTGCGAGCTTGTCTTGGCCAGCCGCTACTGCGGCGACGGGGACTCCGGCTTCGGCATCGTGCGCTCCCTGCTCTCGCGCGGATCGAATGCTGCCGCGCGAGCCGTCTTCCCGCTGCGCCTAAGGGGCGTCAGCGATCCGATGAGCGGGTTCTTCATGGTCCGCCGCGCCTCGATCGATCTCGAGCGCCTTCGCCCCAAGGGCTTCAAGATCTTGCTCGAGATCCTCGCCACTCATCCGTGGCTACGGCGAGCAGAGGTTTCGTTCGAGTTCGGGACGCGCCACGCGGGTGAGAGCAAGGCGTCGCTGCAGCAGGGAATGACTTTTCTCTCGCAGCTCGCCCGCCTCCGCGTCGCGGGGCGAATGACCAATCTTGGACGTTTCGGCGTCGTCGGCGGCCTCGGACTCGTTGTGAACATGGCCGTGTTCGCGCTCCTGGCGACGGGGATCGGGCTGCAATACGTCGTCGCCGCGATCATCGCGACTCAGGCGTCCACGCTCTGCAACTTCGTCCTCACGGAGCGCTGGGTCTTCCGGCGTCGTTCGTCCGGATTCGGCGGCGGGCTTCGCATGGCGCTGTACTTCTTGATGAACAACGCGGCACTACTCCTTCGCGCGCCGTTCCTCGTACTGCTCGTCTCTGGAATGGGCTTCGGCAAGGTAGTCGCGAACTTCCTCTCTCTCGTCGCGCTGACGCTCGTCCGGTTTGCGGTTGCGGACTCCTTCATCTGGCGCGAGGGGGCGCAGCAACGCGGACCGCACTTCTACGACGTTCACGGGCTCGTCACCGTCCGGTCCGAGGTCGCGCTGCCGGAGCTCGCGTCCTTCCGCACCGAACTGCCGATCGCCGTGCCGAGCATCAGCGTCAGCATCGGAAAGCTCTCTGGACGGCAGAGCGACCTGGTGGCGGCGCTGAGCCATCAAGGGCGACATGTCCGGTATGACGAAGGCCTCGGCGCAGCAGGGTTCGCAGTCGACATCGGCATCGGCAAGACGGTGGACGTGGTTGCATCGCCGCTCCTTCGCTTGTCGCCCCACGTGCTGTACACGAACGTGGTCGAGCCGATCCTGCGGTGGACATTCGTGCGGAAGGGCTACGCACTCGTCCATGCCGCGTGCATTTCGGTCGGCGACGAGGCCTGTCTGCTGACGGCACGCACCGACACCGGCAAGACGACGACGATCCTGAAGACCCTCGATCACAGCGCGTGTTCGTTCCTGTCAGACGACCTGACCTTGATCAGTTCAACAGGTCACGTCCTGACGTATCCGAAGCCTTTGACGATCAGCCGCCATACGGCGGCCGCCGTTAAGACGCCGCTTCTGACGTTGGGCGAACGCGTTCGCCTCGTCTACCAAAGCCGGATCCACTCGCGCTCGGGACGACGGTTCGCGTTCCTGGTCTCTCGTCTGCACCTTCCTGCGGCAACGATCAACGCGATCGTCCAGATGATCGTGCCGCCGCCGAAGTACCACGTACGGCGGCTCATTCCAAACGTTCGCCTCGCGCAAGAAGCGAGCCTCACGCGCCTGATCGTGATCGAGCGGGGCGGCGAGGGCTCCGTCGAACTGGATTCGCGACAGGCCCTCGAGACGCTCCTCAGCAACTGCGAGGACGCCTACGGCTTTCCGCCCTACTCAGCGATCGCTCCATCCTTGTACCGGGGACGCAACCGTGACCTTCGACTCGCGGAGCGGAAGATCATCGCGTCCGCGCTCGACGGCATTCCGGCCCTCGTGCTCCGCAGCGAATCGATGGATTGGTGGCAACGGCTGCGGCTACTCATGGGCGTCACCGAACGCGAGCCCGTGGTGCACGACGCCGCTCTCGCACCCGCCATCCCGACTGCATAGACGATGAGTGAGAACAGCATCGTGCTCCGGCAACTCGCCGTTGGTCTCGGCCACTCACGTGGCTTCGCCGACGAGGTCCGGGAGCGCACGGCGCTGTGGCTCGCTCGATACGTATACGTGCGTGCGACGACGATCGGGTGGAGCCTTTTTGCGGTAGGTCTCAGCGTCGGATGTTTTCTGCGGTGCTGGCACCTGAACGCACTGGGCTACAACAGTGACGAGGCGGTGTACTCGGGTCAGGCCGCAGCAATCGCGGACGTACCCGATCTGAAGCCCTTCTTCCCGATCTTCCGCGCGCACCCGCTGCTCTTCCAGACCCTGGACTCGATCGGCTACCAATTCGGTGCCGGAGATCTCTTCGGGCGCCTGCTCGCTGCCGCTTTCGGAATCGGAACCGTGGCGCTCGTGTTCGCCACCGGAAAGCTCCTGTACGGGATGAAGACCGCGGCGATCGCCACGGTCTTCATCGCGCTCATGCCGTACGACGTCCTCGTCAGCCGGCAGGTGCTGCTGGACGGGCCCACGACGTTCTTCGCGACTCTGAGCCTCTTCCTACTCGCTTTGTACGCCAAATCGCGCGTTCCGGCGTGGCTGTATGCCGCGAGCGCGTCGCTCGGCCTCGCGGTGCTGAGCAAGGAGACGAGCATCCTGATCGTCGGAGCCGTCTACGCGTTTTTCGCGCTCACGCCTCATCTCGAGACGCGGGCGCGCGAGGTCGGCATCGCACTCGTGGGGCTGGCGGCCGTCGCCGCCATCTTCCCGCTCACGCCTGCGTTCGCCGGTAATTCGAAAGCAGGGCAGCACTACCTCGCGTACCAACTGTTCCGGCGGCCCAATCACGGCTGGACGTTCTACATCGCAACGGTGCCGGTGGCGATGGGCCTGCTCGTGGTGCTCGCGGCCGTTGCAGGGCTGTTCCTCCTGAGACGGGAGAGCTCGTGGCGCGAGACCCTGCTGCTGGCGTGGATCGTCGTCCCCGCCCTCTTCTTCCAGCTCTATCCCGTCAAGGGATTCCAGTACCTACTGCCGACCGCGCCCGCCGTGGCACTCCTTGCAGGCCGCACGCTCGGTCGGTGGAGCCCTCCGCGACAGCTGTTCGGAAGGGCGTCCGCACTTCGCTGGCTCGTACCCGCCGCGACGGCTCTTGTGGCCCTCTCGTTGGCGGTCTCGTCGTGGCACCGGCTTCAACCCTCGTCGTCCGGTGTCTTCCTCGCGGGCTCGGGCGGGATCCCCGGCGGTCGCGAGCTCGGCCGGTGGATCCGTGCGAACGTGCCCGAGGGAGCGCAGCTGCTCGCGATCGGCCCGTCCATGGCGAACATCGTCGAGTTCTACGGTCACCGGCGAGCGTACGGACTGTCCGTCGGCACGAACCCGCTGCGGCGGAATCCGGCGTACGACCCCCTGACGAACCCGGATCTCGCGATCAGGACGAACGACGTCCAGTACCTCGTCTGGGACGCCTTCTCATCGGCGCGCACGCCGTTCTTCTCGAACAAGCTGCTCGCCTACAAGCGCCGATACCACGGTCGCACCGTTCGTGTCGAGTCCATTGCACTCAAGACGCGGCAAGGTGCACTCGTACGCAGGCCGCTCATCGTCGTCTACGCGGTCCGCCCGTGATGAGCGCGCGGACGTACCGGGCCACGCTGGTCTCGGCGGTGGCGGTCGCGCTCGCGATACCGGCTGCAGCGCACGCACGTATGCGGAGCGGCGAGCACGCGACGACGACACCGATCAAGCACTTCGTCACGGTCCTGCAGGAGAACCACACCTACGACAACTACTTCGGCACGTACGGCAAGGGGGACGGCTTGCCGGCAGACGCCTGCGTTCCGATCGATCCGCATACCAACCCTGCCGATTGCATCCGCCCCTTCCACCTCGGCGACAACGACGTCATTCCGCGCGACCTCGACCACAGCGCGGATACGTATGGAACCCAGTGGGACGGCGGTCGCATGGACGGCTTCGTCCAGGCGCTCTACGCCCGAAACCAGGACGGCCGGCTCGCAATGGGCTACTACAACCGGCGCGACCTGCCGTACTACTGGAACCTCGCCGACTCGTACGTCCTCTTCGACCGGTTCTTCAGCTCCGCGGGGGCCGGCAGCTTTCTCAACCACGTCTACTGGGCCGCGGGCCGTCCCGGCACCGGCTTCGACCGGATTCCCCAGAAGGGGCTCGGCAACCTGCTCACGATCTTCGACCGGCTCGAGCGTGCCGGCGTTTCGTGGAAGTTCTACGTCCAGAACTACGAGCCTCATCTGAACTACCGGACCGTCGAGCGCTTCCCGGGGAACCGAGCGTCGCAGGTCATCTGGGTCCCGTTGCTCAACATCCCGCGTTTCCTCGACAACCCACGGCTGGCGCGTCACATCGTCGACCTCAAGCAGTACTACCGAGACCTCGATAACGGGACGCTGCCCGCCGTTTCCTACATCGCGCCGTCCGGCCCGAGCGAGCACCCGCCGTCGAGCATCGCTTCCGGGCAGGCGTTCGTGCGGACGCTAATCAACGGCCTCATCCGCAGCTCCGCTTGGAAAGACTCCGCGTTCCTTCTCGCCTACGACGACTGGGGTGGGTGGTTCGATCACGTTCGGCCTCCGCAGGTCGACCGTTTCGGCTACGGCTTCCGCGTCCCGGCGCTGCTCGTGAGTCCGTACGCACGTCGTGGGGTCGTCGACAGCACGGTGCTCGACTTCGCGTCCATCCTCAACTTCATCGAGCAGAACTGGCGGCTCGCCCCGCTCGCGGAGCGCGACCGCAGAGCAAAGAGCTTCGTCACTGCCTTCGACTTCTCGCAAGCTGCCCGTGCACCTGAGTTCACGGCAGCGCGCACGGTGCCGCTTCTCGATGCACACGTCCATCGGGACCGAATCTATTTTCTCTACGGCGCCGCGCTGCTGGCGCCGGCGATCCTCGCGGCCTACGCGCTCTTCCGGCGGCGGAGTACCGGCCAGGTCAGCAAGGACGTAACCGGGTGATGCGCCGTCGCGTCGGCATCGTCCTCTGCGTCTTGCTCGCGCCGGCCACGGCACTCGTGGTTGCATCCGGAGCCGCCGCCGCGCAGAACGCGGGCTCTCGCTGCCTACAGCGGGCGGCGACGCTCAACGTACGCACCGTTCCCGCGCTCGCCGGCGTGCGCTTTCGCCTGGGCGCGACGACCTTCCGCACGGACGCGCGAGGCGTCGCCGAGGTGCAGGCCTCCAGCTGCACGACGTACCGGCTGCAGATCGCAGCTGTTGTGCACAGCGGGCGTGAGCGGCGCGCGCACTTCTCGAGGTGGAACGACAACGTGTTCACGCGCGTTCGCACGGTGGAGCTGAAGCGGAACACAGCGCTCGAGGTCGGGTTCGACGTCGATCGTCTCGTGAAGGAGACATTCGTCGATCTCGACGGGCGGTCGGTGCCGACGAAGCGGGTCAGCTCCGTGACCCAGACGAACAGCCTTGGTTCGAGCGAGACGTTCGTTCCGGGCGCGCCGCGCTGGCTCCTTGCGTCGCGCATCATCCGCCGCTCGTCCGGCCTCCGTCCAACCCAGATTCTCTACTCGGTTCAGCGGGTCGTCATCGACGGGGCGAGCGTCGTGCGCAAGGCGCAGCAGCGCTTCTACCCGTCGCAGACGCAGAGCGTTGCGATTCAGCTGTTGCTCTACAACGCCCGGATAAGCGCGCGCGACCGTCTCTTCGGGTTTCCGATCGGCAGTGGCGTCGAGTTGAAGTTCCCGGACGGGCATCTCGAGCGGCACGCGTTCGGTGCAGGGTCGACCGTATTTCTGGAGTCGCTACCGAGAGGGACGTACGACGTCACCGTCGAGGCGAAGGGCCTGAAGTCCACCATTCCCATAGCGCTGACGAAGAACCAGGTCGTCGAGCTCAAGGTCGTCAGCAACGTCGATCTCCTCGTCTTCTTTGGCACGCTCTTCTTCGGCGCCACCGGGCTCTTGCTCGTGGGCCGGCCCCGGCTGCGTGCGCGCCTCGACCCGCGTCGGCTGCTCCACGGGCGTCTGGCGCAGCGAGCGGGCCGCAATACGCTTCTGCTCGTAGCCGTCTGCATCGCCCTGGGCCTCGGCGCCGCAGAGGCGCGAGCGGCTACTCCGCTTCCCCCCGTTCCGACATTCGCTTACTACTACATCTGGTTCGACCAGGGCTCGTGGTCGCGTGCGAAGCGCGACTACCCGCTCCTTGGCCGCTACTCGAGCGACGACGTCAAGGTCCTGCGGCAGCACGTGACGTGGGCGCAGCGCGCCGGGCTCGGCGGCTTCATCGTCAGCTGGAAATCGACGCCCGTCTTGAACCGCCGGCTGGCCGCGCTGACGAAGGTGGCCGCGGCGAAGCATTTCAAGCTCGCGATCATCTACCAGGGCCTCGACTTCGCGAGAGAGCCGCTGCCGGCGAAGCGCGTGGCGCGCGACCTCCAGTTCTTTGCCAGGACGTACGGCGCGAACCCCGTCTTCCACGTTTTCGAGAAGCCGCTGGTGATCTGGTCGGGCACGTGGAGGTTCTCTCGTGCGGATGTACGCTCGGTGGCCCGGCGCGTCCGCCCGCGTGTCTTCCTCTTGGCATCCGAGAAGACCGTCGCGGATTACGAGCGCGTCAGTGCCTCGGTGGACGGAGATGCGTATTACTGGTCGTCCGTCAATCCCGAGACGTTTACCGGCTACGAGGAAAAGCTGGCGGCGATGAGCAGCGCCGTGCACGCGCGGCGCGGGCTGTGGATCGCGCCCGCAGCGCCCGGATTCGACGCACGGCTGTTAGGCGGAGCGACGATCGTGCAGCGCGACGGCGGCCGAACTCTCCGGAGGGAGTACGACGCTGCGCTCAGCTCGGCGCCCGATGTCGTGGGCGTCATCAGCTGGAACGAGTTCAGCGAGAACAGTCACCTCGAGCCGAGCGTGCAGTACGGCACGGCTTCGCTTCACGCTCTGGCCGACATCCTCGGTGGGCGCATCTCGCCGAGGACCGACTTCGATTCGAGCGACCCGAATGGTTCGCACTTCGGGTACGGCGTTCCACTGATTGCTGGTCTGGCGTTCGTTGCGTTCACGTCATTGCTGGTCGGAATCTGGCGAAGGGAGATTCATCATGCTTCAGAAGAGCCATCGTAGGAGGCTTGTCCTCGGCCGCGTGAGCGGCTTGCACCTCGCGCTCGTCGGCGTCCTCGTCGGCGTCGCGCTTCTCGGCGGCCGGTCGGCCGCACAGGCCGTGGTGACGCCAACGTGCTCGAGCAGCGGGCCGAGCGGCGGAAGCTACACGGTCAACGTGTGCATCACGGACATCGAGGACGGCGCCACTGTCACTGGTCCGACGGCGGCGACGGCCACCGCGACGTTCACGGGGACAGCTTCTCCCGGGATTCGGCGAATCGTGTTCACGCTCGACGGCGCCGATCTCCTCACGGACTACCAGGCTCCGTACACGTTCACGCTCCCAACGCAGAAGTTCGCCGACGGGGTGAAGGTACTGCAGGTTCACGCGCTGCTTCGCGACGGCTTCGAGTCGAGCATGGCCGCCGTCAGCCTCACGTTCGACAACGGCAACCTAACGCCGCCCGTGAACAACGGCTCGTTCACCATCAACACCGGTGGCTCCGGGCCGGGTTCCTTTGTCGTCGCCGCGGCCGGCGACGGCGCCGGCGGCGAGCAGGGTGAGACGGACACGACCAACCTGATTGCCAGCTGGGACCCGAACGTCTTCCTCTATCTCGGCGACGTGTACGAGAACGGCACGAGCACCGAGTTCTACAACTGGTACGGCGCGGAAAACTCGACCTTCTACGGCCGGTTCCGCTCGATCACCGATCCCACCGTCGGCAACCACGAGTACACGTCGGGCGACGGCGCCGCAGGCTACTTCGATTACTGGGACAATGTCCCGCACTACTACAGCTTCGACGCGCACGGCTGGCACTTCATCAGCCTCGACGCGAACAACGGCATCAGCTTCCACCAGACCAGCCCCGGCACGCCGCAGTATCAGTGGCTGACGAGCGACCTGGACGCGAACACGCAACCGTGCACGCTCGTCTACTACCACCAGCCGCTCTTCAACATCGGGCAGGAGGAGTCGGCGGATTACATGGCCTCGATCTGGTCGCTGCTCGTGCAGCACAGCGTCGACCTCGTCGTCAACGGGCACGATCACACCTACCAGCGTTGGCAGCCGCTCGACGGCAACGGCGTTCTGAGCCCGGCGGGTGTGACGCAGATCATCGCCGGAGCGGGTGGGCACGCTGCCGGCCCGTTCGTCACGACCGACAGCCGCGTCGCGGCGTCCGTCCAGGAAACACTGGGCGCGCTCCGCCTCGACCTGGGAAGCGCCGGCGCGACCTACCAGTTCATCTCGAGCGCCGGTGACTCACTGGATTCGGGGTCGGTGCAGTGCGACCCGAACGCCGTGGACACCGCTTCGCCGACCGTGCCGACGAACGTCACCGCGACGGCCACGTACAAGACGCGGATCGATGTGACGTGGACGGCCTCGACCGACAACGTCGGCGTCACCGGCTACGACATCTACCGCGATGGGCAGCCGTTCACGACGATCGGGCCGCAGACGTCCTACTCGGACGCGAGCGTCCTGCCCGGCACCACGCACACCTACAAGGTGCGCGCGCGCGACGCGGCCTCGAACACTTCCGTCTTCAGCGACGACGCGAGCGCGACCACACCCACGGTCGCGGTCCTGTTCCACGACGGCTTCGAGTCCGGCGATCTTTCCAACTGGACGACGAACAACGGCCTCGCGGTGCAGCAGTCGCAGGTCTTCGCCGGCTCGTACGCGGCAGAGGCGACGGCCACCGGCGGGGCCGGCGCGTCGGCGTTCAAGAATCTCGCGCAGAGCGAGAGCGACCTGTTCTACGTCGCGCGCTTCAAGATCCTGAGCCAGTCCCAGAACGTCAATGTCCTGCGCTTCCGAAACAACACCGCGGGAGCGAACGCGATCGCGACGGCGTTCGTCAGCAGCACGAGCAAGCTCGGGCTGCGCAACGACTTCACCGGAGTTGCGTCGACCAGCACCACCACCAGCGTGACGGCCGGTTGGCACACGCTGCAGGTGCACGTGACGACCAACGGCGCGTCCAGCTCGACGGAGGTGTGGCTGGACGGCAACACCGTGGCCTCGCTGACCCAGTCGGGCATCGATCTCGGCACTGCGCCCGTCGGCCGGCTGGAGCTCGGCGATCCATCGACGGCGCGGACCTTCGACGTCGCGTTCGACGAGGTCGCGTACGACCGGGAGCTGATCGGCGACCTGCTGGCACCGACGCCGCCGACGAACCTGGTTGCGTCCGCACACTCCGGCCTGGAGATCGATCTGGCGTGGACGCCGGGAGCCGACGACGTCGGCGTCACCGGCTACGACGTGTACCGGAACGACCAGCTGATCACGAGCATTCCGGCGGCTTCGAGCTACGCCGACAAGACGGTCTCGCCGCTCCAGTCGTACACGTACCGGCTGGTGGCAAAGGACGCCGCCGGGAACGTCTCCGGGTTCAGCAACGTCGCCTCTGCGTCCACCGGCGACGTCTTCACGGACGACTTCGAAACCGGTGACGTTTCGAAGTGGACGAGCGTCAGCGGCCTTGGCGCGCAGCAAGCCGTGGTCGACGGTGGCCAGTGGGCCGCAAGGGCCACGAGCAACGGCGCCGCCGGCGCGTCGGCCCAGGTGCAGCTCGACTCGACGGTCGACGAGCTCTACTACCGCGCGCGCGTGAAGGTGGTCGGCCAGGGCGCCAATTCCGTGAGCCTGCTGCGGTTCCGGTCAGCGGCGAACGGCGCCCTTGCGTCGGCCTTCGTCTCGAGCAACGGCAAGCTCGGCTACCGCAACGACACCGACGGCACGTTCGTCACCAGCAACCTGAGCGTCTCTTCCAACACGTGGCACGAGGTTCAGCTGCACCTGCTCGTGAACGGGGCGTCGAGTCACATCGACCTCTGGCTCGACGGCATCAGCGCCGTCAGCCAGGACGACACACTTGGGACGACGCCGATCGGACGGCTCGAGCTCGGCGACCCGGCGACGGCGCGAACGTTCGACGTCGCGTTCGACAACGTCGTCGCAGACCCGGCATTCGTCGCCGACGCCGCGCCACCGACACCGCCGACGAACCTGCACACAACCGCTGTCCTGGCACACGAGGTAGACCTCGCTTGGGACGCGGCAAATGACGACGTCGGCGTCACCGGCTATCGCATCTACCGCGATGCGGCGACAATCGCCGAGGTCGACGGCGCGACGTTGGCGTACGCCGACACTGGTCTCGCCGACGCGACGGCCCACACGTACACGATCACAGCCGTCGACGCGGCCGGCCACGAGTCGACGACGAGCGACGCCGTTGCGAGCACCACCAGCGACGGAACCGCCCCGACGTCGCCGGACGCGCTGACGGCGGTTGCCGCCAGCGGTCAGAACCGCATCGACCTCTCGTGGGGCCCGTCGGACGACAACGTCGGCGTCACCGGGTACCGCATCTATCGGGACGGCGGCAACACGCCGATCGACACGGTCGGCGGTACGACGACGACCTACAGCGATACAACGGTCGCGCCGGTCACGCAATACACGTACACGGTGACGGCGGTCGACGCTACGGGGAACGAGTCGGCCTCGAGCAACTCGGCGGCGGCCACAAGCAGCGACACCGTTGCGCCGGCTGCCCCGACGATAGTCACCGCGACTGTCAACTCCGACTCGCAGATCACCGTTGAGTGGAGCGGAGCGTCCGACAACGTCGGCGTCACCGGCTACCGCATCTATCGCAACGGCGACATCACGCCAATCGACACGGTCGACGGCGCAGCGACGAGCTATAGCGATACGACGGTCGCACCGGTTACGCAGTACACCTACACCGTGACGGCGCTCGACGACGCCGGGAACGAGTCGGCCGCGAGCGGACCGGCGACGGGCACGACCGGCGACGGAACTGCGCCGACATCGCCGGTCATGCTGTCGGCCGTCGCCGCTACCGGTCCGAATCGCATCGACCTCTCGTGGGGGCCGTCGGGCGACAACGTCGGCGTCACGGGCTACCGCATCTATCGCAACGGCGGTGGCACACCGATCGACACGGTTGGCGGCACGGCGACGAGCTACAGCGATACAACGGTCGCACCGGCCACGCAGTACACGTACACGGTGACGGCGGTCGATGCTGTCGGGAACGAATCGGGCCCGAGCAATGCGGCGGCGGCCACGACGAGCGATACCGTTGCACCGGCTGCTCCGACGACGGTCACCGCCACTGTCAACTCCGACTCGCAGATCACCGTTGCATGGAGCGGAGCGTCGGACAACGTCGGCGTCACCGGGTACCAGATCTTCCGGGACGGCGCTGTTGCTCCGCTCGTCACGGTGGGCGCCTCGCCCACGACGTACGTCGACACGGGACTTACCGGCGGAACGACGTACAGCTATGCCGTCAAGACGGTCGACGCTGCCGGCAACGTCTCGCCCAGCAGCGCTTCCACAACCGCGACGACTGCGGTGTTCGGCGACGGGTTCGAGGCGGGCAACCTCTCGCGCTGGTCGCCCGTCAACGGGCTCAGGGTTCAGAACACCAACGTCTACGCCGGCTCATGGGCGGCGCAGGCAACGAGCACCAAGAACGCAGCTGTCTACGCCGTTAAGACGCTGCCCTCGACACACACGAGCCTGTACTACCGGCTCCGCCTCAAGATCCTCAGCGGGAAGCCGTCGACGGTCGACGTCCTTCGCTTCCGAACCGCGACGGGCACCAACAGGCTCGCGCTCTTCTACGACAACAAGCGGCGGCTCGGGTACCAGAACGACGTCGCAGGGACCACCACCTCGAGCACGACGACGCTCTCGACCGGCGTCTGGTACGAGCTGAAGGTCCGCCTCGTGATCAACCCGATCAACGCGTCCACGGGCCAGGTCGAGGTCTGGGTGAACGGCACCAAGGTGACCGCACTCAGCAAGACCGACAACCTCGGGATCGTCGCGATCGGCCAGGTCGTAGCCGGCGAGAGCACAACCGGCCGCGCCTACGACTACGCCATCGACGAGGTCTTGGTGGACACGAAGCCGTGACCCGCCACCACCGCCTTCAAAGCTCGCCGGCCGCGCCTTCGCTGCGGCCGGCGTGTCGATGTCGCCGCCGCCCCCTGCCCGGGGGGGCGGCCGGCGACACGAGCTTCGCGCAAACCCGCCGCGAGGGATGCAGTTGAACCTGCGGCAGCATGTGTGTGGACTCATGCGCGGCGTGGACTGCCGACGCGGATTTGCGCTCTTGGCGATTCTCGGCGTCGCGTTTGTCGCGGGACCCGCAGGCGGACACTGGGTCGCCGCGGAAACGGCGCTGGCCGTCGGCGATCCGGTCATCGCCGTTGCAGGTGACATCGCGTGCGACCCGACCAACAGCAACTTCAACGGTGGAAACGGCAAAAACGACGCGTGTCAGCAGAAGTGGACCTACGACCTGTTCGCGAATGCAGGCGTCGCGCAGGTTCTTCCACTCGGCGACACCCAGTACTACTGCGGCGGTTACACCGCGTTCCTTCAGTCCTACGACCTCAGCTGGGGCCAGGCGAAGGCGATCACGCGCCCCGTCGTTGGGAATCACGAGTACCTCACGTCAGGTGGGACCGACTGCACGTCCGCGAATGCCGGCGCGGACGGATATTTCAAGTACTTCGCATCCGCGGCGGGCGAGAAAGGCAAGGGCTACTACAGCTACGACATCGGAACATGGCATCTGATTGCGCTCAACTCGAACTGCGGCGATGCGGGCGGCTGCAGCGCCACGAGCCCGCAGGGCATCTGGCTGAAGAACGACCTTGCCGCGCACGCGAACGTCTGCACGGCCGCGTACTGGCACATTCCGCTCTTCAGCTCAGGCGGGCGAGCGTCGACGAACGCGAAGTCGCTCTGGCAAATCCTCTACGACAACAACGCCGACGTCGTACTCAGCGGCCACGACCACGATTACGAACGCTTCGCGCCGCAGAAGGCGGACGGCACCGTCGACACCGTGCGCGGAATACGCGAGTTCATCGTCGGGACCGGAGGTGCGAACCACACGTCGTTCACGGCGCTGGCTGCCAACAGCGAGGTTCGGAATGACACGACCTACGGCGTGCTCGAGTTGACGCTCCATCCGACGAGCTACGACTGGCAGTTCGTCCCGCAGGCCGGGCAGAGTTTCACCGACACGGGGACGACCTCGTGCCACGGATCGACATCTGACGTCACGCCTCCGACGGCACCGACGAATCTCGCCGCGACGGCCGTCGGACCCGGTCACGTGGATCTGTCGTGGACGGCGAGCACCGACAACGTCGGCGTTGCCGGCTACCGCATCTACCGAGACGGCGTGCAGTTGGCGACGACGACGGCCACAGCCTTCTCCGACCTTACTGCTGCGCCCAGCACGACATACGGCTACTCCGTCGTCGCATTCGACGTCGGGCTAAACGTCTCGCCCGCGTCGAACATCGCGTCCGTGACGACGCCTGCCGATACGACACCGCCGACGGGACCGACGAACCTCACGGCGACGGCGGCTGGTCCGACGGAGGTCGATCTCAGCTGGAGCGCGAGCAGCGACGACGTTGCCGTCGCGGGCTACCAGGTATTCCGGGACGGCGTTCAGATAGCAACGTCGGTGACCGCCTCGTACGCCGATACCGCGACGCAGGCAACGACCACCTACACCTATTCCGTTTTCGCAAACGACACGGGCGGCAACGTCTCAGCCGCGTCGAACTCCGCGCTGATCACGACGCCGGCACAGCCGACGACGCTGATGTTCGGGCCCAGCGCAGACACGTACGTCGAAGCGGACACGCCGACGGTCAACTACGGCTCCGCAACGACGATCATCGCCGACAACAGCCCGATCAAGAGAATTCTCCTCAAGTTCCTGGTCGCCGGCGTGAACGGTCGCGCGGTTCTGAGTGCCAAGCTCCGGCTCTACTGCGTCGACCCCTCTCCTTTCGGGGGCAGCTTCCACCGGGTGGGCGACGCGGCGTGGAGCGAGGCCGCCGCGAACTGGAACAACGCGCCGGCCGGCGACGTCAGCAGTCTCGCGGGGCTCGGCGCCGTCGCCGCGAGTACGTGGTACGAGATCGACGTCACCCCGCTCGTCAGCGGCGACGGAACCGTGAGCCTCGACGCCACGTCGACGTCTTCGGACGGGGCGCACTACTCCTCGAAGGAAGGCGCCGCCGGTTTCGCGCCGCAGCTCGTCGTCACGACCGCGAGCGCTCCGGCCGATACGACGCCGCCGGCCGCCCCCTTGAATCTTCTCGCGAGCGCGGTGGGACCTGCGCGAGTCGACCTCTCATGGATGGCGAGCACGGACGATACCGGCGTCGCCGGTTACCAGATCCTTCGCGACGGTGTCCAGATCGGAACGGCGACGGGGACGAGTTTCTCCGACATGACGGCCCAACCGGACACGCTGTACACGTACACAGCGAGGGCGTTCGACGCCGCCGGCAACTCGTCCGGCGACTCGGATCCTGCGTCCGTCACGACGCCGGCCGACACCAGCCCGCCGACGGCGCCCGCCAACCTGGCCGCTGCCACTGCGCAAGGCGGCGTGAGCCTTACGTGGTCGTCGAGCAGCGACGACGTCGGCGTCGTCGAGTACGACGTCAAGAGGAACGGTGTGCAAGTCGGTGCTACGACCACGACGAGCTTCTCGGACGTGACGGTCCAGCCGGCGACGACGTACACGTACACGGTGGTGGCTGTCGACGGCGCCGCGAACGCGTCTCCGGACTCCAACGCAGCGACGGTCACGACCCCCGCGCCGAACGCGACGCTCACGTTCACGCCGATCGACGACAGCTACGTCGAGTCGGACCTTCCGGCTTCTAACTTCGGCCGGGCAACGGCGATGGGGGTGGACAACAAGCCGGTCAAGAACATCCTGTTGAAGTTCAGCGTCGCCGGAATCGGCTCCGGTACGGTGCGGTCCGCGAAGCTGCGCCTCTTCTGCGTCGACGCCTCTCCGAAGGGCGGTGAATTCCATCGCCTCGCCGACTCCACATGGAGCGAAACGACTCTCAACTGGAACAACGTGCCCACCGCGGACGTCGCGACGATCGCGTCGCTCGGGAGCGTCGGAGCCGGAACATGGTACGAGGTCGACCTCACGCCGCTGATCGTCGGCGACGGCACCTACAGCGTGCGCGCCACCTCGACGTCATCCAACGGAGCCGACTACTCGACGAAGGAGGGAACCGGTGCGCCTCAGCTCGTCGTTACCGTCTCCTGACCGGCCAAAGACACAGGCGATCGCCGGCGAAAGCACGAGCGGCCGCGCCTCTGACCGTGTAGGCCGAGCCGTGGGTTGGCCACCGCGGCATTCCGCCCGTGCCGGTCGCGCCCCTGGTGCGGCCGGCACGGCGAGAGTCGCCGCCGCGCGGCGCCCGGGGGCGGCGGCGACATGCGCACTCGCGAGATCGACATCGCCATTGCCCTCGACTGCAAGTGGAAGGAGAGATCTGTGCATTTGAGCTCCTTCGGTCGTCGCCGATCGACGAGGGGTTCCCTGACGGCGGTCATCCTCGTCGGCGGTCAGGGGATGCGTCTGCGCCCTTTGACGGAGCGAATGCCGAAACCGTTGCTGCCGTTGCTCGGACGTCCTCTCCTCGCCTACACCTTCGACCAGCTACGCGGCTCAGGGGTCGAACGCGCGGTGCTCGCTTGCGGCTATCTGCCGACCGCGATCCGCGCCCAGTTCGGCGACCGATTCGACGGCCTTGCGCTCGAATATCGCGTCGAGCCCGAGCCCCTCGGCACGGGCGGCGCGCTTCGGTACGCGGCCGACTGCATTGACGGCACGTTCCTGGCGCTCAACGGCGATTCCGTTCGCGAAGTGGACGTCGCGCGGCTGATCACGTTTCACCGTCGGCGCCGCGCGAAGGCGACGATCCTCCTGACCAGCGTCGCCGAGCCGGGCCGCTACGGCCTGGTCCGAACGGATACTGCCGGCAGGGTCACCGAGTTCTTAGAGAAGCCGCAACCCGCCGAGATCGACACGAACTTGATCAACGCCGGTCTCTACGTACTCGAGCCCGAGGTGCTCGACTACATCGAGGAGGGCAAGAGCGTATCGCTCGAACGCGACATCTTTCCGCGGTTGGCGGCCGAAGGCTCGCTCTACGCGCTTCACGTTCCCGGCTACTGGATCGACATAGGAACTCCCGAGAGTTACCTGCAGGCGCACCTCGACCTGCTGCAACGCGGAGAGACCAGGATCGACGACTCGGCGCGTGTCAGTCCGACTGCATCGTTGATCCCGCCCCTCATCATCGAGCGGGGCGTGTCGATTGGGGCTGGTGCCCGCATCGGGCCGCTTGTTCATCTCGGCTCGATGGTGGAAATCGGCAGAGAAGCGAGCATCGGACGTTCGGCTGTACTGCCGGGAGCGGTGGTCGGGCCGGGCGTAACAATCGGCGGCGCGATCGTCGCGCCAGAATACGGAGCGTTGACACCATGACCAAAGTCCGGACATCGGTACACGAGTCGCTCGACGACTTCGCGTCACCCGTTCGTCGCGTCGAGAAACCGTGGGGATACGAGCTGATCTACGCCGTGAGCGAGGAGTACTGCGGCAAAGTGCTCTTCGTGCGAGCGGGTGAGGCGCTCAGCCTGCAGCTCCACGCCCGCAAGGACGAGACGATCTATGTGCAAAGCGGGCGCGCCCAGATGGAGATTGGATTCGTCGACGGCGGGTTGCGCTACGAAGTCGTCGAACCCGGTAGATCCTTCCGAATCCGGCCCGGCGTGGTGCACCGGATGCGAGCCCTCGACGATACGACCTTTCTCGAGGTCTCTACCCCCGAGCTCGAGGATGTGATTCGGCTCGACGACCGCTATGGCCGTGTCGACGGCGCCGAGCCCGACGTTTCCGGCGCCGCGTGACGTCGCACCGCAGGTACGCGGCCGCGCTTGCGGTCGTGCTCGCTTGCCTTGGCGGCGACCGCGCTGCTTCGACGTCGGCAGAGGCGGCTGCCGGAACCAGGGTTACTGCTCTGCGGGCAGCTTTCTATTACCCGTGGTACCCGGAGGCCTGGTCGCAGCGCAGCCTGCGGCCGTACACGAAGTACCACCCATCCTTGGGGACCTACAGCTCGAGCGATCCGCGCGTGATCCGAAAGCAGATCCGCGCGATGGAATACGCTCGCATCCACGTCGGCATCTCTTCGTGGTGGGGTCGGGGCAGTCGGACCGATCGGCGCTTCCGTGAGCTTCTTTCGGTCACGCGCCGGACAACCCGCGGTTTTCGCTGGACGGTCTACTACGAACGGGAAGGCGCTGCCGATCCGAGCGCGGCGGCAATTCGCTCCGACTTGCTCTACCTCAAGCGCTACGTAAGGCAACGCGCGTATCTGCGCATCCACGGACGCTTCGTTGTCTTCGTCTACGGCGACTCGGATGACGATTGCAAAACGACGAAGCGTTGGAAGCACGCGAAGGCGCTAGGCGCGTACGTTGTGCTGAAGGTCTTCCCGGGTTACCGCTCGTGCCGGAATCAGCCAGACGGTTGGCACCAGTATGCGCCTGCCGTCGCCTCCGACCGTCAGGTCCCGTACTCGTTCAGCATCTCGCCCGGCTTCTCAAAGGCGGATGAAGCCACGCCACGCCTCGAGCGAAGCCTCGATCGTTGGCGTCAGGAGATCCGGGACATGGTGGCGTCGCGAGCACGTTTTCAGCTCATCACGACCTTCAACGAATGGGGTGAGGGAACGGCGGTCGAGAGCGCAGACGAGTGGAGATCGCCCTCCGGCTACGGTGCTTACCTCGACGCCCTCCACGAGAACGGGAAAGCGCCGGCCGCCCCGCCCGCGCCACCTGCGTCGACCGTCGTTGCGGCGGGAGACATCGCCTCGTGCGCCAGCCCGGGAGACGAGGCGACGGCTGCTCTCGTCGCGAACATGCCGGGGACGGTCCTCGCGCTGGGAGACGAAGCGTACGAGTCCGGTACTGCGAGCGAGTTCATGAACTGCTACGACCCGTCGTGGGGGCGGTTCAAAGACCGCACGCGCCCGGCGCCCGGCAACCACGAATACCTGACCTCCGGCGCCTCCGGCTACTTCGACTATTTCGGAACCGCCGCCGGTGCCCGTGACAAGGGCTACTACTCTTTCGACCTGGGTTCGTGGCACATCGTCGCCATCAACAGCAACTGCTCGCGGGTCGGCGGCTGCGACGTGGGGTCAGCGCAGGAGCTGTGGCTCAAATCCGACCTGGCGCGCCACCGGAACGTCTGCACGCTGGCCTACTGGCACCACCCGCTGTTCAGTTCCGGCGAGCACGGGGCGAATAGCCAGATGCGGCCGATCTGGCACGACCTGCTGGCTGCGAAAGCCGATGTCGTTCTGAACGGACACGACCACGACTACGAACGGTTCGCGTCGCAAAACGACAACGGCGCGCCGGATCCCGCCGGGATCAGGGAGTTCGTGGTCGGCACCGGCGGCAAGAACCACTATCGCTTCACGACTCTTCAGCCGAACAGCGAGGTAAGGAACGCGGACACGTTCGGAGTGCTTCAGCTGTCGCTGCGGGCGACGGGCTACGACTGGAAGTTCGTACCCGAAGCGGGCAAGTCGTTCACCGATGCCGGCTCCGATGCGTGTCACTAGCCGTGCCCTCGCCCTTGCTGCGGGCGTACTGAGTCTGCTGTCCGCGAGTGGTGCTTCGGCGCGCGAGCAAGTGGCCTTGCACGGCGGCGCCCATACGAACATCTACATCACCCGCGAGTCCGGCGGGAAACTCATCCGTCTGAGCAACAACCGAGAGGGCCAAGAAGATCATCTGGCCTATGACCCGTCGTGGTCTCCTGATGGACGGCGTCTCGTCTTCACCGAAGTGACCTGTCACATGTGCGACTCGGAGATCCACGTAATGCAGTCGCGGCCGGCGAGGGGCAAGGGCTGGGCCGGACGCACGATTGCGATCGGTTTTCACCCCCGCTGGTCCCCGGACGGCGGGAGGATCGCGTACGTCGGCAGAAGCGGCGGCATCTACGTGATGAGCGCGGACGGAAGCCATCGGCGGCTCCTCGTCAAACGCGGCCTCGCCGACGACGGTCCGAGCTGGTCACCGGACGGGAAGCAGATCGTCTTCACGATGCAGCAGACCGCGTCGCTCTGGCGCCTCTACCTCGTCGACGCCGACGGTCAGCATCTCCGTCCGATCACGACGGGACCCGAGTCGGCGGTGAATCCGTCGTGGTCTCCGGATGGGCGATCGATTGCATTCGCACGGCAACAGGGCCTCTGGCAGCTGTACATCCTCCGGCTCGCGACGCGACAGCTTCGCCGGGTCTCCGACGGCCGGTGGAGCGATTCCTGGCCGGTCTGGTCGCCGGACGGAAGGCGTCTCGCATTCGTACGCCAGGAGCAGGCTGGAAATGCGATCTACCGGGTCGGAGTCTCCGGTAGAGACGTCCGACGAGTCAGCCCGCGCGCCTACATCGCAGTGCAGCCGGCATGGTCACCGCGTGGCGACCGGGTCGCATTCGCAGGTGACACGAGAAGGCCTTGACGCTAGCGTCTGCGCGGGCTCAACCTGCGCGCGAGGCTGCTGACGAGATCGACGACCGGTATCACCACCAGCCAGACCACCACGCCTAAGCCCACGACCAGCCCCCGCGCAGCGACCAGCGGAACCGCGGGCGCGCGAGACCGGACGCACTCGTCGTCACGCGCCTCGACCTCGGACAGAGCGGGATCCTCAGGCGTCTGCAAGGGCTGCCTCCATGAAGCAGAGGGAGCTTAGCTTCGCCACTGTCGCGCCTGAGACGCTCGCTACGGGAGGAGCGCGAAGTCCGAAACCATGCTCGCCGTCGTCGGGTCGGCGGCATGTCCCAGGTAGGTGTTGATGCCCAGCATCTGCTCCGTCGTCTTCAACAGCGAGTAAAGCGTGAACGACGTGGGCGACGTCGTCCCCGGCGCTACCAACGACTGAAGACACGCATCGGCAAACAGCGCGGCGCCAAGGTCGCCCAAATCGGCCTCGCCCGCCGACTCGCCGAAGCGATCTGGCACATGCTCACCCGCAACCAACCCTTCGCTCCCAAAGGCGCCACCGACCCCCTGGCCGCCTGACGGTCCTCAAGGAGATGCGCCACCGGAGCGAACTCCAATCGGCCTTGTCCTCCCCGAGGAGGCGATAGAGAGATGAGCCCAGCTCGCCACTCAGCACCGCCACAACACCCTCCATGACTGGGCGATACGAAACCACTGCTTGACCCACGGCCCTTCTTCATAGAGAGGGGGTCGACGGTTCGAGTCCGTCAGAGGGCTCTGCAAAAGCGCCTCAAATCGCAGCGTTTCTCCGGGATCGGCTTGCACGATCGGCAACGTGCACCGGGTATGGAGCCGATTGTGGAGCTTTCAGGTCTTCGGGGAGTGCCTCTTCGCGGCCACAATCGACACCTCTACCGGGGGCGGCGGCTCGGCAGGACGCCGAGGTCGTCGCACACCCGCGTACGCACCTATCGCGAACGCGCAGCGCCTTGCCGGCATTTTCCACGCTCCCTCGGCAGCGACGGATCGGCAGGCATGTTGCGCATCGGATGTCCGCGGGCCGTCGGAGCTTCCACGAACGAAGGGGCATGGCGTACGCTCAGACCGCTCGCCATGCGAGAACTAACCTCCGACAGCGCCCGGCTCAGCGAGCTGACGCGCGAGCGCGACGACCTACGCCATCGGCTGGAAGCAGTCTCGGACATCCTCCGGGCGCTGAGCCAGTCGCGGATGAGGCTGCAGCCGATTCTCGACCAGATCGTCGAGGCGGCAGCGCGGTTGGGCCGCGCGGACACGTGTCTCATCTGGCTCGTGGACGGTGAATTCCTCCGCCTGCACGCGAGCTTCGCGGCGCCGGAGGCCGCAGTCGAGTACCAGCAGCTGCATCCCCACACGGCTGAACCGGGCAGCTGTACGGGCAGGGTCGCGCTGACCAAGCGGCCGGTGCACATCCCCGACGTGGACGCCGATCCCGACTACACGTACCCGACGGCGCAACGCCACTACCGAACATTGCTCGGACTCCCGATCATCGTCGACGACGACCTCGTGGGCGTCTTCGGGCTCTCCCGGCGCGACGTGAGGCCGTTCGCAAGCGACGAGATCGAGCTTATGGCGACCTTCGCCGACCAAAGCGCAATCGCGATTTCCACCGCCCGATTGTTCGAGACCGTCGAGCGGCAAAAGGGCGAGCTCAGCCGCTTCCTTTCGCCGGAGGTCGCGCAGTTGGTCTCAAGCGACGAAGGAGCGCATCTTCTTGCCGGACACCGGGCGTACATCACGATCGTGTACTTCGATCTCCGCGGGTTCACCGCCTTCGCGGAAACCGCGGAGCCGGAGGAGCTCATCGAGATCATCGGCGATTACCACGCCACGGCTGGTGGGCTCGTCATGGCGCATGGAGGGACGCTCGAGCACTTTGCGGGCGACGGGCTGATGGTGTTCTTCAACGACCCGGTGCCGCTCGCCAACCACGAGCTGCAGGCGGCGAAACTGGCGATCGCGATGCGCGACCGCATCGGCGAGCGTGCCGTCGGCTGGCGCAAACGCGGGTACGAGCTCGCGCTCGGGGCCGGCATCGCAGTCGGCCACGCCACGCTGGGTCGGATCGGATTCGAAGGACGGTACGACTACGGTGCTTTGGGGAGCGTGACGAACCTCGCCGCGCGGCTGAGTGACGCTGCGACCGCGGGACAGATACTCCTGAGCCAGCGGGCGTACGCCGCGCTCGAGGGTCAGGTCGAGGCGACGCTCGTCGGCGAGCTGCAGGTTAAGGGCTTTGGGCGGCCAGTGCAGGCGTTCGAGCTGCTCCGTGTTAACTAGATGCGGGCGGGCTAACGGCACCGGGCAGAAGGCGCCACCCCATCTACCCGAAGGCCGAGACCCAGGCGATCCCGAATCCCGGATCCAGCTCGCCGCTTGAGCGACGAAGCCACGAACGACAACACGGGATGGAACGTAATGGAGCCAAGCGCTCGCAAGCCGTCGCCGGGCAGGTTGACGGCGATCGCCTCGTGCTTCGCCTCTTCGAGGAGCCGCACGACACGACGCAACAGGCCACAGACGATCGATGCCCAGGCCCGAGAGATCCGCAGCATCGTCCTCACACGCTCGCGACTAACCCGCCACCGCCGCCGGCCGCGCGGAACCCGTAGTCACAGCAGGCAACGACGGATGGAGCATTTGTGGAGCCTAGCGGTCGCAACCGGTGGCAACCGGTGGCAAATGCGGCCGCGCCGAAAACCGCTCCGACAGGCGAAACCCGTTGCCGTCGGTTGCGACCACCTGCCTGAGTCGTTCCATGGTAAGGAGGGGGTCGACGGTTCGAGTCCGTCAGAGGGCTTCACGAAAGGCCAGCAAATGGCCTTTTTTGTTGCCTCAACGAGGTACGCACGTCGCTCGAACGCCCCTCAACCTGTCGCCAAGATCTGTCCCCAATAGCTCAGGGGGCCCGGAGTCTTGGCTTGCGAAAAGGCATCTGACTTCATCGAGCACCTCCATGATAGGGAGGGGATCGTCATCGGCCCGTCGCACCGAGCTCCAGATCGGCTTGGAGACAACCGCGCGACCTCCGGAGTCAGGCATTCGGCGAAGCGACCGCGCCGTAGGCGGCCGCCATCTCGTGTGCCCGACGTGCTGTACGTGCTCCAGTCGAGCGCCTCCTCTCTCGCACTGGAGTAGACACGTGGCCCCTCGCCCACGATCATGGCTGCATGTCCTCTGCGCTTCCGGCCGGTGTCGTGACCTTTCTCTTCACCGACGTCGAAGGCTCGACGAAGCTTCTGCACGAGCTCGGAGACGCCTACGCCGATGCGCTGCACGAGCATCGGCGACTGCTCAGGGAGGCGTTCACCGCTCACGAGGGCGTCGAGGTGGATACGCAAGGCGACGCCTTCTTCGTCGCGTTCGGCCGCCCGTCGGATGGGGTCGCTGCGGCCGCTGATGCGCAGCTGGCGATGGCGGGTGGCCCGATCCGTGTGCGGATGGGGCTGCACACAGGTGAGCCGCGCGTGACCGAGGAGGGTTATGTGGGCCTCGACGTCCACAAGGGAGCGCGCATTGCCGCGGTCGGCTACGGAGGACAGGTGCTCCTGTCGCAGGCGACCCGAGCGCTCGTGGACACCGACGTACGCGACCTCGGCCCGCACCGGTTGAAAGACCTGAGCGCGCCAGAGCGCATCTTCCAGCTCGAGATCGACGGTCTGCCGACCGAGTTTCCACCGTTGAGGACGCTCGAGGCTGGACTGCGCAACCTTCCAGCCCCGCGCACCAGCTTCGTGGGGCGAGCCGACGAGTTGGCGTCGATCGAGCGCATGCTCGACGAGCCCGACTGCCGCTTGCTGACGCTGGTGGGGCCGGGCGGCGTCGGTAAGACAAGACTGGCGCTCGAGGCGGCTGCTCACCGGATCGACCGCTACCAGCACGGCGTGCACTTCGTTCCGCTCGTCGGTGTCCCGGCCCCCGACCTGCTCGCGCCCGCGGTCGCTGAGAGCCTGCAGTTCCAGGTCGACAGCGCGCACAGCGCGCTTCCTGCCCGCGATCAGCTTCTCGATTACTTGCGCGAGCGCGCGACGTTGCTTGTGCTCGACAACTTCGAGCACCTGCTCGACGCGCGTGATCTGCTCACGCAAGTGATCGAGCAAGCGCCAGGGGTCGAGATGTTGACGACCTCGCGGGAGCGACTTCACGTGCAGAGCGAGTGGGTGCTCGACCTCGAGGGCTTGGAGCTCGGCAACGGGAACGGCCATGCTCGTGAGAGCGCAGCCGTCCGCCTGTTCGTCGATCGCGCTCGGCAGGTGGACAGCCGATACACGCTCTCCGACCAGGAGCGTCCGCATGTCGAGCGCTTGTGCCGCCTCGTGAATGGGATGCCGCTCGGAATCGAGCTTGCGGCGGCCTGGGCTTCGACCCTCCCATGCAGCGAGATTGCAGACGAGATCGAGCGGAACCTCGGCTTCCTGGAGACGACGATGCACGACGTCCCGCAACGGCACCGCAGCCTCCGCGCCGCATTCGACCAGTCGTGGCGACTCCTCTTGGATGACGAGCGGCGCGTGTTCTCGCAGCTCGCGGTCTTTCGCGGAAGCTTCGCGAGGGATGCGGCGGCCGCGGTGGCCGGAGCCGGTCTGACTGAGCTCCACGGGCTCGTGAGCAAGTCGCTCGTGCGCCGAGCCGAGCTCGGCCGCTTCGAGCTGCACGAGCTGCTTCGCCAGTACGCCGCTGAGCGGCTCGCCGCTGACCAGGCCGAGTTTGCGGAAGTGCGAGAGCGCCATGCGCGCTTCTACGTGGCGATCCTTGCCGCGCGGGCCGAAGCATTGGTCGGCGAGCGCATGATGGAAGCTCGCGACGAGCTTCGCGTGGAGCTCGACAACTTGCGGTCCGCCGCCGGATGGGCCGTCACACAATGGAGTGACGGCGACGCCCGAGCGGTCCTCTCGTCCCTCGAGCGCTTCTTCTGGGCGCACAGCTGGCACGAGGGATCGGAGACGTTCGCACAGCTGGTCGACCTACTCGAATCCTCGCCCGGCGGCTCACCCGACATCGGGGGCGCAAGCGACGTTTTGCTTAGCGCCCTCGCCTACTCGACCTATCTCGGCAGCGCGCTCGGCTATGACGAGAAGCTGGACGCGATCGCGCGCGCGTGTCTGCCGGTGCTGCGTGAGCGAGGATTCAAAAGAGAGCTCGGCATCTGTCTGCTCGCACTCGGCACGAACGACTGCTACCGAGATGTCTACGCGGAGTCAGCCGTGAATCTCGAAGAGGCCATCGAGGTGGCTCGCTCGGCCGGCGATCGACTTGTCGTCGCGGGCTCCCTCTCCTGGCTCGGCTTCGTGCGTCTTCTCCTCGACGACCTCGCAGGGGCCCGCGAGGCGTTCGAGGAGTGTCATGTGGTTTCGACGGAGCTTGGAGGCCCGTTGATGCTCGGCTTCGCGCTCAGCAAGCTCGGGTTGCTGGCGGATGCGGAGGGCGATTACGCGAACGCGATCGACCTGCACCTCGAGGCCTGTGACGTCTTCGCCGGGTTCGGCGATCAGGGCGGTGCCGGCTACACGTTGAGCCGCGCCAGCATGAGCGCGTACTGCCTCGGTGACTACGCGCAGGCGATGCAGCACGCGCTCGACGGCTTCGAGGGCTTCGAGCGGGCGAACCATCGCTGGGGGATGACCGCCGCGCTCTGCCGGCTCGGATTCGCCGCGGCAGCGCTCGGGCGATTCGACGAAGCCTACGCCCACCTTCGCCGCGCGCTGGAGCTCGCCCGCGAGATGCAGGCGACGTCGCTGCTCCTGCACGCGCTGAGCGGCGTCGGCGTTCTGCTTGCCCGCGAAGGACAGGATCAAGATGCGGCCGAGGTACTGTTCTACTCACTCGGGCACGAGGCAATGCCGGCGACGTACCGACACGTGGCGGAACCGACGCTCGACGAGCTCCAGGCGAAGCTCGGCCCCGAGGAACTGGCGTCGGCGCGTCAGGCTACTGCCGGCCTGGAACTGGACGAACTCGTATCGAAGATGCTTGCTCGCGGAAGGCCGGCACCACTCCTTTGAGGTCGCCTCCTCAGGAACTGCGTGAGTTCGCGCGACGGTACACCGCCGCGTGGTGCAGCCAGGACCCGGCGCGCGTGGCCGAGAACTACGCACCCGATGGTTCGCTAACCATCAACGACGGGCCGCCCTCGGTGGGGCGAGCCGAAATCACAGAGGCCGCCCGATCGTTCATGGTCGCCTTCCCGGATCTGCAGGTGCTGATGGACGACCTCGTCGTAGACGACGAGCACGTCGAGTATCGCTGGACACTCATAGGAACGAACACCGGCCCGGGTGGGACCGGTCGCCGGGTCAGGATCAGCGGATTCGAAGAATGGACGCTCGGAGACGACGGCCTCATCGCGGCCTCACTCGGCCACTATGACCAAGCTGAATACGACCGCCAACTCCAGCACGATGTAGAGCTGCGGTAGGGCGCTCGTTTCTGTCGCGCGGCCGTCAGGTTCTCTGTTCGTCATGCGCAGTAGAGGGCGCGTGACGTGCTTCCCGAGATTCGTGCCCGTCGGCCGGCTCTCGGGTCGGCTGGGGAGCGGTCGCGCGCAAGACGGAATGCAAGGGTAGGGTCATTGGCCTCGAGCGAGGAGCCGGAAGATGATCGTTCATACGCTGCTGGACAGCTCGCATCTCGCCGGCAATCTGCTCGGGGATCCGAGCGAACGCGACCTGTTCGTGTACCTGCCCCCGGGCTACGAGGAATCGGATCGCCGGTATCCGACGACCTATCTGTTGCAGGCGTATGGCACCACTGCAGCAGAGATGATGACGCCGGCCACCGATGGCGAGCGGTGGCGGCCGCCGCTCGAAGACGTCCTCGACCCGGTGTTCGGTCGCATGGGAGTGCCTCCGATGATCGTCGTCATACCCGACGGCTGGTCGCGCTGGGGCTGCGGCCAATGGGTCGACTCGCCGGTGACCGGCAACTTCGAGCAATACCTCGTGGAGGACGTGGTCAGCTTCGTCGATGCGAACCACCGCACGATCCCGGATCCACGAGGCCGCGGCGTGTTCGGTTTCTCGTCAGGAGGATTCGGCGCGTGGAATGTGGCCTCGCGCAATCCGAACGTCTTTGCCGCGATGGCCGTGCTGTCGGCGGACTCGTTCCTGGACATGACGCACAAGTTCATGCTCTACAAGTACCTCGACAGCATCTGGCCGGAGGCCCCCAACGGCCCTGTCGAGGGCAACGTCTGGTCCGAGCTCGTCTACGACTACTCGGCGACCTACTCCCCGAACCCGGACCGGCCACCTTTCTATGTTGACCTTCCCGTCGCGCATCCCAGCGGCGAGCTGATCCAGGAGGTCTGGGACCGGTGGTTGGCTTTCGACCCGGTCGTCAACGTGCACGACCGCCTCGACAACCTTCGAAAGTTGACCGGCATCCTGCTCGACGCGGGCTCGAACGACGACTACAACCTGCATTGGGGCCACCGGCTGCTCAGTCACTACTTGAACGAGGCCGGGATCGCGCACGAACATCGCGAGAACCCCGGTAACCACGGCGGCCGAGCGTACGAGCGCTACCAGATGGCGCTGCAATGGCTGTCGCAAGTCCTTGAACGCGACTGAGCCACGTCGTGCCCTACGCGGCTGTCAACAGGCTGAACATGTACTACGAGGTCCATGGCCACGGGCCACCGCTGCTGCTTCTCCACGGCGGGAGTGGCTCGATCGCGGAGAGGTGGATCCCGTTCTTCGCAGACCGGTTCCAGGTCATCGCGATCGAGCAGACACAAGTCGGTGCCGAGGTCACGCCGGGGCGCGCGCAGAGCCGGCTTCCGAGTGGGCTGCGCCCGGTGGGCGTCCTGTTGAGCCCTCACCGAGCGGCCGCGAAAAGGCGCCAGGCCTCGGGGACCCCTTTGAGGTGATGTTCACCTCGATCCTCGAACTGGAGGCCAGAGCCAGCGACAAGGTCCTTGACGGTGCTTGAAACGAGGACTTCGCCGGGAGCAGCGAGCGATGAGATGCGGGCGCCGATTGAGACCGCGATTCCGGCGATCTTGCCGTCGCTGACCTCGCACTCGCCGGTGTGGAGCCCGGCCCGGATCTCAAGCTCGAGTGTCCGGAGCGAATCACGGATCGCAGAGGCGGCAAGGACGGCACGGGCAGGCCCGTCGAAGGCGGCGAAGAACCCGTCGCCGACTGTGTCGAGTTCGCGGCCCTGGAAGCGCGCGAGCTCGCGCCGGACGATCGTGTGATGCCGCTGGAGCAGTTCCCGCCAGGCCGAATCGCCGAGTCGGGATGCCAACCCTGTCGAGTCGACGATGTCCGTGAAGAGGACGGTCGCGAGCACCCGCTCCGAGCCGCCGCGCCGTGTCAGCTGCGAGACGAAGCGCGTCGTTGCCCCCATCGTCGCGCGGTGCGCTTCGTCGTCGACCCAGGTGTAGACGCCGGCGAGCCCCGGAAGCTCGACGACCTGAGACCCTTGGATCCGCGCCGCCGTGTAATGCCCCGGGCCGGGAAGCGAGGGCCGCGGGATGACGAGCGTTGGCACGCGAACAGCGCTGAGAACGTCGCTCACGTCGAGCTCCATCGCAGCGCGGAACGAGGTAAGTGCAGCGCCCGGACTGAGACTGCGCCGCATATGCCACACGAACCAATCAAGGAAGCCGTCGTTGGCGGCAACCTCCGGCGCCCACTCGCGGGCGAGGTTCTCGAAGTAGCCTCGCTCTCCCCACCCGGCACGCACCTCCGCGAGTCGTTCCCGCCATTCCTCTTCGGTCGGAGCCCACGGGTAGTCGGGCGAGCGGATCCCCTTCACGCGCGGGTCGAATAGGACGAGACCGGCGCACCGCTCGGGATATGTCGCGGCGAAGAGCAAGCCGATGCCTGTGCTGTTGCCACCCATCCAGAGCACGGCGCTCTCCGATGCGGCCGCGTCCATCACCGCCCGTATGTCGTCCATCGTCGTCTCGAGCGACTGAACCTCTCGCACGCGATCGGAGAGGCCTGTCCCGCGCTTGTCGAGCATCAGCACGCGGCCGCAGTCGGCGAGACCCTCGACGTGGCGGACGAGCAGCGGCTGCTCCCAGGTCGAGAGCAGATCTCCGGTGATACCACGAACGAAGACGACATCGGTAGGACCCTCGCCCACCACCTGGTAGGCGATCGCGACCTCCCCGCTGCGGGCGTAGTTCACGTCGGGCGGATGCACAGCCGAAGTCTCCTGCATCGAGGCTGCCGTCACCACTGTCGCGTCACACCAGGATTCTCTGGTGCATCCAGCTCAAAGTGGCAGGCCCACCGTCAAAGGGACACGCGCATCACTGGCGCAAGAGGTCGGGCGTTGGTCTTCAGATGACTTCCTTGGGGACAGGTTTTGGGGACAGGTTCAAGGTTCTTCGGGGAGACTCAAGGCGCTTCGAGGAAGAGGTGCGGCGGGCAGAAGAACTAGCCGTGATGCAGGGAAAGCGCGCTAGCAAGCGCCGTTCATTGGCCCTGTAGCAGAAGCCCGAATCCTCCATGGTAAGGAGGGGGTCGACGGTTCGAGTCCGTCAGAGGGCTCTCAGAAGTTCCTGCTCATCAGCCCCTCTGGCAGCGCTGGTCGTGATGGCTTCTGACTTCGACGTCCACCGAGCGTCCACCACCCGCCGCGAACGCCTTCCGCGATGCCTGGAAACCGAGTCGCTGCCCGGTCTTACGGGCCTCCAGTTCGACGTCCACCCAGCGTCCACCGCCCGTTCGAGCGCGAGCGCATCGAGGAGCGAGACGGCGTGCTCATGGCTGTCGACCGCGAGATGGCCGTAGTGGGG